>Ga0207829_100085_pt1 | contig 166743 bp, 168 predicted proteins | sample TtaePargueraPR_4_FD_187738 | JGI IMG/M metagenome (GOLD analysis project Ga0207829, IMG submission 187738) | Aerobic enrichment media microbial communities from Bioluminiscent Bay, La Parguera, Puerto Rico - Tt and P1 (SPAdes) | ecosystem: Environmental > Aquatic > Marine > Unclassified ... | reverse complement strand
GCCCCTCGATCCGTGCCAGCAGGTCGGGTGGCAGCGCATCGTAAGCGGCGGCGAGACTGGCAATGCCGGTGCGCCCGCCCGTGCGGGTTACCTCCACCCCGTGCAGCGCGGTGGCTGGCGGCGGGGCCGCGTCGGTCCACCGATCCTGGTGCCAGCCCATCTCGTCGGCGCCGAACTGGCCGATGGTCTTGCCGCCTTCCTCGATATTTGAGACCAGCCGCAGGCCCTTGAAGCCGTCGACATCGATCGGCTCGTGATAGCGCGAGGTGTCCGACGGGTCCGGCTCGCCCAGCTGGCGGATGAAGGCGACGTACTGGTGCGGGGTGAGCACGGGAGAACGGATCACCAGCGCGAGGTGGCGGTGGAACAGGTCTGCCAGCTCTGCCACCTCGCCTTGTGAAAGGGGCGAGGTGGTGTCCAGTCCGGTGACTTGCGCACCGACATGTTCGCTCAGCGGCTGTACCTGCATCGTTCTCTCCCTCTTGCCGGACAGGATGGCGCAGTCAGCCCTCGTCGCGCAAGAAGATCTCCTCGATCGTCAGGCCGAACACATCGGCGATCCTGAAAGCCAGCGGCAGGCTGGGGTCGTACTTGCCGGTCTCGATAGCGTTCACGCTCTGGCGACTCACCTCCAGCCGGTCGGCCAGGTCCTGCTGGCTCCATTTGCGTTCGGCGCGCAGCACGCGCAGGCGGTTGTTCATGCCCGCCACCTGACGATCGGGGCAGCAAGCCCGAAAAAGGCCAGCCAGATGGCGCCGACCCACATCGGCCCCTCCGTCACGACGTCGTAGACGGCGAGAAACTGCCAGAACGTCACCATCGTCAGGGTGGCTGCCGTGCCCAGCAGCACTTGCTTCACCAGCAGCAGGCGCTGGTATTCGTCATCGCATTCGGCCAGCAGCCGGAAAATCGTCCAGAACACGCCGCAGATCATGGCGGCCGTAAGCGCGGCCAGCGCCACGCGCATGCCCGTGGCAAGGCCGGATTTGGCAAGCAGCAGGCCGCCGACAAGCACTACCATGTATCCGGTCATGAAAGCGGTGAGGCGCGCGAAATAGCGTTTCATGTAGGCAGGGACGAGCATCGCTTCAGACTCCATCTTCTGCTGGCGCATTGTCGCCGCGCGCCAGCCACCAGCGGGTGAGACCCATGCCCAGCGCCCAGACCGGCACCGAGAACCATCCCGGCGCATGGGGCACCAGCGCGAATTCCTCGAAGAAGCCCCACAGCGAGGCAAGGCCCAGCACCAGTGCCAGCCCACCCATGTTCGACATGACGGCGAGGTGGCGCAGGTATTCGTCCTGCTCGTCCGCGATATAGCGCGCCATCACCCAGATCATGGCGAAGATCGGCAGGATCGGCAGGAAGGCGATCACCCACAGGACGGTGCCTTCCATGCCCAGGGCGTCGGTCAGCCAGACGGCAATGCCCATGCCCAGGATATAGGCGAGCGAGGCCGCCAGCATGCCGCGATTATAACGGCGCACGGCGGGGCTGGAGGTGCCGGAGCGCTCCTCGCAGCGTTCGCCCGAGCGCATCAGCGGGTACAGCAGGCCGCCGGTGCTGGCCATCAGGATGATGGCGGTGGGGCCGTTGATGGCGTCGCTGGCGGCCAGGCCGGCAATGGCGGCCATCAGGCCGATGATCGCGCCGATCCAGAAGCCGGGACCGCGGCGGGAAATCCAGGTGTCGCTCATGCCCGCTGCTCCGCCTTCGCGTTACAGCTGCGCGTGCTGCCCAGCGTGACGACGGCCAGCACGGGCAGCGCGAGGGTGAGCGTTTGCGCGGTGTCGCGATTGATCCATTCGAAATGGCCGGCCACGGCGACGGCAATGATGACAGCCGCCCAGAGCAGCGCCTTTGCGATGGTTCTCATGTCAAGCTCCTTTGAATTAATGTAAAGGAAGCTAGACATACTAGACAAAGGTGTCAAGCAACATTGACAAAAGGATTAGCTCGCTTGACTTGCTGTCGTCCAAACCTCTGAATTCTCCAATCAAAAAGCCCCGCCTGCACCATGCTGGCAGGCAGGGCTTTCCGGGGGGAGGCGGCGGCGCCCACTATGCGCCGGCCGCCCAAGGGAGCTGGTTGCGCGAATCAGAAGCGCTTGGTCACCCCCACGCGCAGCTGGCGCGGTTCGACAACGCGGCTGTTCACGCCTTCGAAGCCGCCCAGCGGCTCTCCGGGCAGGCGGGTGGCGTAGAAATAGTCGATATCGTCGTCCTGCGAATCGAGAATGTTGAGCAGTTCGGCATGGACTTCCCAGCCGCGCAGCAGGGCAATGTCCTGCGGCGTCCAGGCCACGCGCGCATTCACCAGCGTGGTGCTTGCGCCGCGTACCGAATTGTCTTCCACCAGCGCATGCGGACCGAGATAGCGCACGCGCATGGCGGCGTTCCAGTCGGGGAAGGCCGCGGAAATGCCCAGTTCGCCCGCACTGTCGAGCGCGCCGGGCACGTAGTTCTGGCCTTCCGGCAGGCCGGCAAAGCGCGAGGTCGTTCCCGTCCACACGGCATCGATGGCCAGCCAGTTGTTGGGATGCCAGAAGGCGGTGAGTTCGTATCCGTGGCGGCGGCCCGGATCGCTCGGCTCCACCGCGCCCGCGTCGCCGAGATAGATCAGCTCGCTGTCGATGCTGGACCACCAGTAGACGCCTGTCAGGATCAGCCCGCCGCGTTCGAACCGCACGCCCAGTTCCTCGAAGTCGCCTTCGACAAGGCCGGGCGCGGGGTCGGTGGGATTGGTCACGCCGCGCGCGTCGTTGGAATGGAAGCCTTCGCCGTAGTTTGCGTACAGCGCGATCCCGTCCGCCACTTCGTAGTTCACGCCGATCTTCGGCGCGAACGTGTTGTCGGATACCTCGCCCGACCAGCTGAGCGCGCCGCGAAGCGCGCGGGTTTCGAAGTCGTACCAGTCGCCGCGCAGGCCGCCGATCACCATCAGGCGATCGGTGGGCCGCCAGATCGCCTCTGCATAAAGCCCGAGCGAGGCCTGTTGCACGGCAAAGGCGCCCACGGTGAATTCGGTGACGCCGGCAATGGTCTCGTCCAGCCCGACTTCGCCGATATCGTCGTAGCGGCCTTCTGCGCCCATCCGCAGGCTGAAGGCATCGGAGAGGCGCGCGGTGTGTTCCACCCGTCCGCCGAAGGTCCACAGTTCGTCATACTGGCGCAGCTGGTCGCCGTTCACCGGGTCTTCCAGGAAGTAGGTGAAGTTGGACAGCAGGTCCCAATCGTAGCGTTGGGCATAGGCTGTCACGCGCCAGGAGTCGGAGAGGTAGTTGGCGGTAAAGATATGACGCTCGGTCTCGCCGCGCAGGGTGGGGTCGAGCGAGCAGAAGCGGTCGGCGCAAAGGGCAGTGCCCACGGCGCGTTCGGGGATCTGCTCGGTCGGTGCCCAGCTGGCATCGAACAGCGAATAGCTGAGCGAAAGATCGCCCGCGCCCAGCGGCTGGGAATATTTGACGAAGGCCGAATAGCCTTCGAAATCCTCGGGCAGTTCCCACGGGCCGTCGTTGAACTTGGCCTGGCCTGCTACCAGCAAGTCACCCTCACCCAGTCGCACCGATCCACCGGCCACGAAACGGCGATAGCCATAGCTGCCCAGGTCCACGCTGGCGAAAGGCTGCAGGCGATCGTGCGTGGTGATCTGCGAAGAGCCGACGAAGGAAAAGTCGCCCGCGTCCACGCGGTAGGGGCCCTTGCGATAGTCCACCCGCGCCACGGTTTCGGGGATCAGGCCGTTGACATCGAGATAGCCCTGACCATGCCCGTGGGTGCGCAGGTTCATCGGCATGTCGTCGATATAGACCGAGTAATCGGTTCCGTGGTCCAGGTTGTAGCCGCGCAGGAAGAACTGGTTGGCCTTGCCGCCGCCCGAATGCTGCGTGGCGATCAGGCCGGGCGTCGCCTCCAGCAGTTCGCCAGGGCGCAGCAGCGGGCGAATCTCGATATCGGCGCCGGCCACGCCGCCTTCGCTGGCGGCACCCGCCATGCCGATCCGTCGCTCGCCGCGGCCGTAGACGTAGATGATGTTTCCCGTTGCCACATCGCGCACGACGTTGGTGTCGTCAGGATTTACGCTGGCGGGCGAAGGGGTGCCGGCCGCGTCTGCGTTGTCCTGCGCCTGGGCAGGCACAGCCACACATAGCGTGGCGGAGCAGGAGGCGAGCAGGGCGGTTCGGATGACTTCGGACATAATCACCCCGCATCTGCCCAGCCGTCTCTCGCCACGCACCGTAAATTACGGTAACCGCCATGTTACATGGACGTTACATCCCCTTTCGAAGCCGAAGTGGAGCGCCTGCGCGCCAAGCAGGTGCCTGGCGCCAGCGGTCGCCTGCGTGAGTTGTTCGACTATCTTGCCCAGCGTGGACCCGATGCCGACAGTGTGACCCAGGACGAGCTGGCGCGCGCTGTCTTCGGGCAGCAGGGCGCCGACGCCGACGATGCGACCGTGCGTGTCTACGTTCACCGCCTGCGCAAGAAGCTGGAGGATTTCTACGCCGCCGACGAAGCCGGCGAGGGCGGCGTGCGCGTAGTGCTGCCCAGCGGCACTTACGCTTTGCGGCTGGAAGGCATCGAAGAAGCGCCGACTCGCCCAGGCCCCTACCGGGCCAATCGCCCCAGCACGCTTGTCGCCGCCGGCGTGGCGCTGGCCGTTCTCGCCGTGGTGGCCCTGTTCGCGTGGAGCCAGCGCGGCGAAGCGCCCAACGCCCTGTGGGCGCCACTCGCAGCCTCGGAACGGCCAATCCTGCTGGTGCTGGGCGACTACTATATCTACGGCGAGATCGACCCCGTCCGGCCCGAACAGAGCCGCCTGATCCGCGATTTCCGCGTCGATGGCGAAGCCGACCTTGCCGCATTGCAGGAGGCAGAGCCCGATCGCTATGGCTATGCCGAGGACGTGGGGCTGACCTACCTGCCGTTCTCCACCGCCTATGCCATGCAGTCTATCATGCCGGTGCTGGCCGACATTGACCGGAACACCGGCCGCGAGGTGGACGTGATCGCTGCCAGCGAAGTGGAGCCCGCCATGCTCAACCGCTTCGACGTGGTCTACCTTGGCCTGCTGTCGGGCATGGGTGTGCTGGAAGAGCAGGTCTTTACCGACAGCACGCTGCGCGTGGGCGAAAGCTATGACGAGCTGGTCGACCGCGAGAGCGGACAGGTGTGGACCAGCGACGAGGCGCGCACCCTGGCCTCGCCCGCATTCTATCGCGACCATGCCTATCTCGCCCGCTTCACCGCATCCACCGGGGCGCAGGTGGTGGTGGTGGCCAGCCAGCGCGAAACCGGCTTGCGCGGCATCAGCCCGATCGCGGTGGCCGATGCGCTTCCCCAAGGTGTGGCAGAGGTTTCCGGCGCCGACGGGTTCGAAGCCGTGGTGCAGGTGACCGGGCAGCAGGGCGCGGACCTTGACGACCGGCTGATCCTGGCGCGCGAAAGGCGCTGATCTTTCCTACTTCTCGGCCGCTTGCCACAGCCTGCCCATGGCCAGTCAAAGCCTCAGACTTCCGCCAATTTCACCCGATTGCGCAGGTGAGCGATTTCTTGCCTCCAGGACAGTGCTCCATGTGCTCCACATTCGCGCCGCACTGCCCGGAAACTGCGGCGAATACCGCCCAAAGGCGTTATCTTGTCATTCACACGCGCTACCCTACATTGAAGAGCTGAAAGGACGCGTTCTGCAATGAGTGACAACAACGAGCCGGAAAACGGCGGCGGGGGCAACAACCCCTGGATGAAGAGCCTGATGATCTGGGGCGGGATCTTCCTGGCCCTGCTGCTGGCGGTTTCCATGTTCGGCGGCCCGCGAGAGGCACCGGGCACGGCGATCCAGTATTCCGATTTCAAGGACAAGGTCGCCGAAGGCAGCGTGTCCGAAGTCACCATTTCGCCCGATCGCATTACCGGCGTGCTGAAGAACGATGAACGCTTCTCCACCACGCCAATTGCCGATCCGAACCTGGTCGACCAGCTTGATGCGGCAGGCGTGACCTACACCGGCACCCAGCCCGAACAGATGAACGTGCTGCTGGTGGTGCTGATCCAGGCGCTGCCGTTCCTGCTGATCCTGGGTATCGCCTTCTTCGCGCTCAGGCAGGTGCAGAAGGGCGGTGGCAGCGGCGCCATGGGCTTTGGCAAGAGCAAGGCCAAGCTGCTGACCGAGAAACAGGGCCGCGTGACGTTTGAAGACGTGGCCGGCATCGACGAGGCGCGCGAGGAGCTGCAGGAAATCGTCGAGTTCCTGAAGGATCCGCAGCGTTTCTCAAAGCTCGGCGGACAGATCCCCAAGGGCGCGCTGCTGGTCGGCTCGCCCGGTACCGGCAAGACGCTGTTGGCCCGCGCCATCGCGGGTGAGGCGCGCGTGCCGTTCTTCACCATTTCGGGTTCCGACTTTGTCGAGATGTTCGTGGGCGTCGGCGCCAGCCGCGTGCGCGACATGTTCGAACAGGCGAAGAAGAACGCGCCGTGCATCGTCTTCATCGACGAGATCGACGCCGTGGGTCGCCATCGCGGCAACGGTATCGGCAACTCCAACGACGAGCGCGAGCAGACGCTGAACCAGCTGCTGGTGGAGATGGACGGCTTCGAGGCCAACGAAGGCATCATCATCATCGCCGCCACCAACCGCCCCGACGTGCTCGATCCGGCGCTGCTGCGTCCGGGCCGTTTCGACCGCCAGGTGGTGGTGCCGATCCCCGATATCGACGGGCGCGAGAAGATCCTGGCCGTGCACATGAAGAAGGTGCCGCTGGCGCCCGACGTGAACCCGCGCACCATCGCGCGCGGCACGCCCGGTTTCAGTGGTGCGGACCTTGCCAACCTCGTCAACGAGGCAGCCCTGCTGGCCGCGCGCCGCAACAAGCGCCTGGTCGCCATGCAGGAGTTCGAGGACGCCAAGGACAAGGTGATGATGGGCACCGAGCGCAAGTCCATGGTGATGACCGAGGACGAGAAGAAGATGACCGCCTATCATGAGGCCGGCCACGCGCTCGTCTCGCTGAACGAGCCGGCTTCCGACCCTATCCACAAGGCCACGATCATCCCGCGCGGCCGCGCGCTGGGCATGGTGATGCGCCTGCCCGAACGCGACAACTACTCGTATCACCGTGACAAGATGCACGCGAACCTGGCCGTGGCCATGGGTGGCCGCGTGGCGGAAGAGATCATCTTCGGCCACGACAAGGTCTCGTCCGGTGCCTCCGGCGATATCCAGTACGCCACCGACCTGGCGCGCAACATGGTCACCAAGTGGGGCATGAGCGACAAGCTCGGCCCGCTGCAGTACGAGCAGAGCCAGGAAGGCTATCTCGGCATGGGCCAGACCACCCGCACCATGGCGGGTGCCGATACCAACAAGCTGATCGATGCCGAGATCAAGGACCTGGTCGAAGGCGGGCTGAAGCGCGCCACCGACGTGCTGACCGAGCAGGAGGACAAGCTCCACCTGCTGGCCCAGGCACTGCTCGAGTACGAGACGCTGACCGGCGACGAGATCAACCAGCTGATGGAAACCGGCAAGATCGACCGCCCCGATGCACCTTCGGGCCCGGTCATCGCCCAGCCGACGCACGGTTCTGCCATTCCGCAGGCGGGCAAGCGCTTCGGCGGCAGCGGGGAAGCGCCGCAGGGCGCGTAAAGGCGCTGTCCTACAGCTTTGGTAACCTGAGAAGGCGGTGCCCACGGGTGCCGCCTTCTTTCATTTCGGAGATCAGAAAGCGCCCAGCACCAGCAGCATCTGCACGAACAGCAGCACGACGATCCAGATGAACATGCTCAGCACGAGCAGTCGCCAGATGGCGGAGAAGCGGCTGAGCGAATAGGTTCCGCGCAGCTGCTTGTACATGTGTAGCGGCACGATCAGGGCGAGGGCCGTGACGATCAGCGGCGCCCCCACGCCGACCTGGCCCAGCAGCGATGCCGTGACGAACAGCAAGGTAACGAAGCTGAGCGAATAGGTGATGAAGATCGCGTGGTCATAACCCTTGAAGCGGCGTTTCCAAGCGAACAGCAGCCAGACGAAGGGGATCGAGATCGGGATCAGCATCCAGCTGAACTTGTAGGCGTTGGCTTGCAGCTTGTAGACCATCAGGTTCGGGTCTTCGCGCCACTTTTTCACCAGCGTTTCATCCAGCCATCCGATGCCGGTGAAGTTGAGTGTCATGTCCGTGTCTTCGCTCAAGTCCAGGGTCTGCACCTGCTCGAGGCCGTCGAGCACCCCCTGGGCATCTTCCAGCTGGCGTTCGGCGGCCTGCCGAGTTCCGGCATCGGCATCGGCGGGCAGGGCATCTAGCGCCTCTTGCGCCGCATCGCGCTGAGCCGTGGCGCGGGATTCGACAGTGACAATGGTCCCCTCGAGGTCGGGATTGCTGAGCCCGCTGGGTGCGGTCAGGCCGACCACCTGGAACACGGCGAACATCAGGAACACGGTGAACAGGAACAGGGCCATCGGCGAAACGAAGCGGGCGCGTTCGCCATCGATATAGCGCCGCGTCAGGCTGCCCGGCTTGAAGGCCAGCAAGGGCAGGGTGCGCCACAGCTTGCCTTCGAAATGCAGCGCGCCGTGCAGCAGGTCGTGCATGAAGGCGCCGATGGTGCGGTGGACGTGGCCCTGCTGCCCGCAGGCGTGGCAATAGGCCCCGGTCAACGGCGTGCCGCAGTTGAGGCATTTCTCCGGCTGGTCCGGATGGGGTTTCTTCGCTCCGGAATCGGGCTCGATCGCGCGGCTCAGCAGCCCGCCCTCGGTAGCGGTACCAAGGCCTTCGATTACGTCGCTCATCGCCGAACCCCCTGTCTGGCGGCCATCCTACCCCCAAGGGCGCGAGGTGCAAGATGGCTGCTAGAGCTGCGCAATCTTGCGTTCGATGGCGGCCCACAGCTGGCTGAAGCCGCGCGCGGACGGGCTGCCGGGCGCAAACTCGCCCACCGGCTGGCGGCGCACGGCGCACTGTTCCACTGCGCTCGATTGCGGGATTACCGGCCAGTCCGGGTTCTCCTCGCGCGCGGCGCGGTGCAGGTTGCGGCGCATGTCGACCATCGACAGCACCGGCAGGATCGGCGGGTGCCGCTTTGCGTGCAGCTTGATCTCCTTCACCACGAGGTCGAAGGCACGGGCGGACAGCGGCGAGGGCGGCATGGGCACGATGATGAGGTCTGCTGCGCGCATCACCTGGGCGCTGATCTGGCCCAGCGCGGGCGGGCAGTCGAGCACGATGCGCTCGTACTTCTTCGCCAGATCCTGCGTCAGCTTGGCCAGCTGCTTGCGCTTACCGATGCGGGCAAGGACATTGTCGAGTTCGCGCAAGGATTCGTCGGCGGGCAGGACGGACAGGCGATCGTAGGCGGTCGGCACGATCGCCTCGCGCGCCTTCAGGTCCCTGGAAAAGACCGATCGTGCCCGCGCCTTCTTCGGCTCCACCCCGAACAGGAAGCCCGCGCCGCCCGCCACGTCGAGATCCCACAGCAGTGTCTTGCGGCACGAGATCGTGGCCAAACACCAGGCAAGGTTTGCTGCAATGGTGGTTTTTCCCACGCCACCCTTGGCGCTGTAGATCGCGATCACTGCCATGCTGCAAGCCTATCCACCGGGGGCGGTGCGAGGACAAGGGGGCTGCGCCGGGACGTGCCGCCTTGGGGCACACGGGCACGACAAAGCAAAAGGGCCGCGCCTTGCAGCGCAGCCCCTTGGATGGTCCGTTACCGGAGCGACGGCTTAGCCGTCGTAGTCCGCACCGATCGAGGTCGACCGGGTCGGCGCAGCGGCGGACAGGCGCATGGCCTCTGCCGACTGGCTCAGCGAGCCGACTTCATCGGCTTCGTCTTCCTCGTCGGGCAGCACGCGCTGCAGCGACTGCACCAGCGATTCCTGCAGGTGCTTGGGCTTCACGGTCTGCTCGGCGATTTCGCGCAGGGCGACGACCGGGTTCTTGTCGCGGTCGCGATCGATGGTGAGTTCCGCACCGCCGGAAATCTCGCGCGCCCGCTGGGCCGCCAGCAGGACGAGGTCGAAACGGTTGGGAACTTTGTCGACGCAATCTTCGACTGTAACGCGCGCCATGGGCACTCCGGATAAGCTGGTGTTGTCGGAAAGTGAGCCAGTTAGGCGTGAGGAACGGTTTCGTCAAGGTTTCCCTAGGGGGCAGGCATGGTAACAGGCGTCATGGACATTGCCCGCACCTATCAGGACCCGGCCCCGTTCGCGGCCGAAGCGCAGGGCCTGTCCTTCACCTTCTATCCCGCAGGTGCCGACCGCAAGGCTGCCTTGCTGGAGATCATCGCGGGTGCGCGCGATAGCCTGAAGGTCGCCTTCTACATCTTCGCGCGCGACCGGGTCGGCAGCGAGGTGCGCGATGCCCTGGTGGCAGCAGCCCGCCGCGGGGTGGCGGTGACGGTGATCGTCGATGGCTTCGGGGCTGAGGCGAACGAGGAATTCTTCGCCGACCTCACGGCAGCCGGCGGCAGCTTCATCACCTTCATGGCCAAGTTCACCCGCCGTGCGCTGATTCGCAACCACCAGAAGATCCTGCTGGCAGACGACAGCGTGGCCATGCTGGGCGGTTTCAACATCGAGGACGACTATTTCGCCGCTCCGGAAGAGAACGGCTGGAACGACCTCGGCTTCCGGCTGCAAGGGCCGGTGGTGGAGAAGGTGGCGGCCTGGTTCGCCGAACTGGTGGAATGGGCCAGCGATCCCAAGGCCCAGTTCCGAGACATCCGCAGCCGTGTGCGTAACTGGGACGGTGGCAGCGGCCCGGTGCAGCTGCTGATCGGCGGGCCGACGCGCGGGCCGTCGAGCTGGTCGCACTGCGTCAGCGAAGACCTGATCGAAGGGGATCGGCTGGACATGATGATGGCCTATTTCTCCCCCAATCCGCGCCTGCGCAAACGCATCCGCGAGATTGCCCGCAAGGGCCAGGCCAACCTGCTGCTGGCGGGCAAGAGCGACAATGGCGCCACCATCGGCGCCAGTCGCGCACTGTACAACAAACTGCTGGAAGCGGGGGCCAACATCTGGGAATTCCAGCCGTGCAAGCTGCACACCAAGCTGATCGTGCTGGACGATGCAGTCTACATGGGCAGCGCCAATTTCGACATGCGCAGCCTCTATGTGAACCTGGAGATCGTGCTGCGGATAGAGGACGCCGCGCTGGCAGAGCGGATGCGCGGCTTCATCCACGAACACCTGGGCGCCAGCGAACGGGTGACGCCCGAATTGCACGCCCGCCGCGCCACGCTGTGGAGGCGGGCGCAATGGTGGGCGAGCTGGTTCCTCGTCTCGGTGGTGGACTATACAGTCAGCCGCAAGCTGAACCTGGGGCTTTGAACTTCGGGAAAGCTCAAGGGGTGTGGCAATCTTTGCACCCGGCCATTCAGGAACGTTGGGACGATCCGGCTCGTTGCTTGGGAAACGACCCGATAATCCGCATGCCGGCAGCCCGTTTGTCGGCGTGCCCATCCCTCCCATGAAAGGCTCCCATGATCCTGCAAGACACCTACACACTCAACAATGGCGTGAAGATTCCCAAGATCGGCCTTGGCACCTGGCTGATCGACAATGACAAGGTTGCCGACGTGGTGAAGCACGGCGTGGAAGCCGGCTATCGCCACATCGACACCGCCCAGGCTTACCGAAACGAGAGCGGCGTTGGCGAAGGCCTGCGCAATTGCGGCGTGGCGCGCGACGAGATTTTCGTGACCACCAAGCTGGCGGCGGAGATCAAGTCGCTTGACGAAGCGCGCGTGGCCATCGACGGCTCGCTGAAAGCACTGGGCCTCGACACGATCGACCTGATGATCATCCATAGCCCGCAGCCGTGGGACAAGTTCCGCAATGGCGAGCATTTCTTCGAGGGCAACCTGGAAGCCTGGCGAGCGCTGGAAGAGGCGCTGGAGGCGGGCAAGCTGCGCGCTATCGGCGTCTCCAATTTCGAGAAGGTGGACCTGGACAATATCCTGGAGAACGGCAGCGTGAAGCCCGCCGTCAACCAGTTCCTGGCGCACGTCGGCAATACGCCCTTCGATCTGATCGATTACACCCAGGAGCAGGACGTGCTGGTAGAGGCCTATTCGCCCATCGGTCATGGCAAGATCCTTGACCACCCGCTGCTGAAGGACATGGCCGGCAAGTACGATGTCAGCGTGGCCCAGCTGGCCGTGCGCTATTGCCTGCAGCTGGACATGCTGCCGTTGCCCAAGTCGCAAACCGCCGATCACATCCGCAGCAATGCCGATGTCGATTTCACCATCAGCGATGACGACATGGAGACGCTGAAGACCATGCCGGACATCGAGGATTACGGCGACGCCGGTGATTTCCCCGTCTATCGCGCGGACGCTCGCAGCAGCTGAGCCGGCTCGCGCGCGCGGGCTCAGTGCGCGGTCTGGCCGCCGTCGATGGTCCAGGTGGCGCCGTTGACGAAGCTGGCGGCATCGCTGCACAGGTGCAGCACCGTTCCGGCAATCTCTTCCGGATGGGCATAGCGGCCCGAAATGTTGTGCTGGAAGAACATGTCGGTGAAGTCCTTGCTATCGGCCCAGTGCTGCGTCATCGGCGTACGCACGAAGCCGGGGGCAACGCAGTTCGCGCGGATGCCCTGCTGCGCATATTCCACCGCTGCCGCCTTGGTCAGGCCCGAGACCGCGTGCTTCATCGCGCAATAGACGCTCATGTTCGGGTCCGCGATCAGCGCACCGACCGATGCGGTGTTTACGATGGCCCCGCCGCCCGCTTCCAGGAAATGGCGGATCTCGGCCTGCATCGAATAGAACACGCCCTTGAAATCGACATCGATGGCCAGGTCCAGTTCCTCGTCGGTCACTTCGTGGATCGGGCGTTGCGGGGGCAGGATCCCGGCGTTGTTGAAAGCCATGTCCATGCGCCCGAAGCGCTCCAGCGTGCCTGCCACCAGTGCATCAACGGCCGCCTTGTCGCGCACGTCGGTCGGCAGGAACTCTGCCTCGCCGCCCGCCTGCCTGATGATCGCCACCGTTTCCTCGGCGCGTTCGTCGATGTCGCCGATCATCACCTTGGCGCCCTGCTCGGCAAAGGCGGTGCAACTGGCCCGGCCGATGCCCGTGGCACCGCCGGTCACCAGAGCTACCTTGCCGCTGAAGTCATACTGCACGTTGCTCATCGCTTACCTCTCTTCAGGATGGGAAGGCCGGCCCCGCAATTGGGAGAGCGGGGCCGGCCACGCACCGGTCAGGCAATGCCCTGCTTGCCCGGTGCAATGATGTGGTTGGGATCGAGTGCCTGCTTCAGGCGCGCGTTCACCTCGCGGTTGGCCGCGCCATACTGGTCCGCCACGAGGTCCATGGTGGAGACCGATGAGCGATAGGCCGCCCAGCCGCGCTCGCCAAAGCGGGTGATCATCTCGTTCATGCACTGCTCGGCCTTGGCGGACTGTTCGTCATCGCCCTTGTCGAACATCAGGAAGATGATGTGGTGCAGTTCGCGGCTGCCCACGACGTAGGCGGGCGCGTAGTCGAAGCCCCACTTGTTCATCACCTCGATGGCAAGCTCTGTCTGGCCCTGCGTTTCGCCGCCCTTCGCAGGCGCCACCGGAGCGAAGGCGATAGCACCGCCGCTGCGGCCCCACCAGCGCACCAGACCCTTTTCCTCCAGCGTCAGGCCGCCGCGCATCAGCGCCTTGTTGTGTTCGAAATAGGGATTGCCGTTCAGTTCGGCGTCGGTCAGCACTTCGCCGCCGATGGCCTCGAACGCGCCGCGAATGATCGGTTCGGTCGCGGCGATGGTCTCGTCCGTGCCATAGAGCGCGAAAAAGGTGTTCCACATGCCCAGCTCGTTCTGCCGGGCAAGGGTCTTGATCACCTCTTCGGGGATCGGGCCTTCCTCCTGCCAGATGTCGGCGCGGCGATTGAACATGGACAGCTGGTAAAGCGCGCCCATCATCATCACCGCGTTGGGGATGAGGTTGTTCATGCGGAACGGCCGCACCGCATCGGTGATCGCGGCAATGTCGGACACCTCGGCAGAGCGGACCATGAATGGCTTGTAGGCCGGTGGCCTTGGCATCATCCACATGCCCAGCTTGGTGACCACGCCGAAGTTCGACTGGGTGAAGATACCGTCGAGGTAGGGGCCATAGCCCCACTTGAATGCCTGCCAGGTGTTGCCGTTCTCTATCGATCCCATGCCCGTCTTCAGCACGGTGCCGTCGGCCAGCACCACTTCCATGCCGCACTGCATGAAGAAGTGGTCGCCATAGGGCGTGTAGCCCACGCCGCGTTCCAGCGTGTTGCCGACCATCGAGACGATCGGGCCGACGGTGGGCACGTCGATCCAGTAGGGCAGGTCGTTGTCCTCGATGTAGTCGTGGATCTGCTGGTAGGTGACGCCCGGTTCCACCAGGATCGTGCCCAGTTCGGCATCGAAATCGAGGATGCGGTTCATCCGCTTCAGGTCCAGGATCATCTGGCCGGAAGAGGCGGGCGTGGCCATGCCATAGCCCATGTTCTTGCCGGTGGAGATCGGCCACAGCGGCAGGCGATAGCGGTTGGCGACCGCCAGGATGGCCTGCACCTGCTCGACATTGGCAGGGGCGACCGCGCCCGAGGGCACGTGTTCGCCACGCAGGTCGGGGATGCCGCTCTTGCGATAGCTGAGCGTACTGGCCTCGTCGGCGAACACCCAGTCATCACCCACGATGGCGCGCAGTTCGCGCACCACGGCAGCGAACACGTCGCGGTCCATGTCCTGCGGCATCATGCGCGCACGCGCCATCGGGGTTAGCGCGGCGGTGCTGGCTACGGCGCCGCCGATGGCCATCACTTCGCGGCGGGAGAATCCATTGCTCATTGCCCGTGCTCCTCGGGGTCTGCCTCGGACTGCGAGATCCATTCGGACAACGCTTCCAGTTCGGTGTCGGTAATCTCGGTGGGCTTGAAGGCAGGCATCGCGCCCATGCCGGAGCGCACGATGGAGGATATCACCGCAGGGGGCAGGTTCCGCCCGCGGATGATCGGGGCGATGTTGTGCCCGTGGCAGTACCCGCAGGTGCGCGCGTAAAGGTATTCCGGTGCGCGCGGTTCGATCTCGTAAGTCGCTTGCGCGCTGGCGCTGTTCGATAGCGAACCGGCCAGTCCGCCTCCGGCCAACAGGACCAATCCCAAGGTCAGCGCGGTCCAGCGCCTTTGCCTAGCATGCATGACATCCTCTCCCCAATCGGCGTTTTCGCCGTCCGGGGACAGGTGATAATTACAATTGACAATTTGTCAATTGAACAAGCGTTCAGCGGCTAGTCGTCCGTTGCAGCAGGCTCCAGCGGCGGCAGGGGCAGGTGGGCGATTTCCCTGGCAGTGTCGCGGTCCACGCCCAGCCCGCACAGGATGTAGCCTGCCACCACTTCGGGATAGTCCGGCGCCATCTCGCGCTTCGCGATGGAGCCCATGGCCGCCAGCGTGGCGCCCAGCAGGATATCGCGGCCCAGGTCTGCCGAGGGGATCGGCAAGTCGCCATTGGTCACCCCGTCGGTGATGGTGCGCAACGCCTGGCGGAAGGTCTCGGCGCCAAAGATCTCTCCCGATGCGCTCATGTTCAGCATCGACCAGGCCCAGCGCCGGTCCTTCTGCGCACGGCGCAGGTAATAGCGCACGGCAACGGTGCACTGCTCGCGCGAATCGGGAATTTTCGAGACGGTCTGCGTCACCGCGACAAGGAAATCGTGCGTCACCTCGCGCGTCACCGCTTCGCGCAGGTCCACCATGTCGTTGAAGTGATTGTAGAAGGTGGCGCGGGTGACACCGGCCTTGTCCACCACGTCCTCGATCCGGGCAAACAGCCCGTTTTCGTCGCCGAAGATATCGAAGGCAGCAGCGATGATCCGCGCGCGGGTTTCGGCCTTGCGCTTCTGGCCGACCTTGGTGCGGCCATCGGTCGGTGCCGCCGCCTTTTGCCGGTCTGTAACCTTTCCCTGGGTCATCGGTTTATTCGTACCCGTAGTCCGAATAGTCCTTCATGTTGGGCGAAGTGAACTTGGTGAACTCGCTCTGGAACAGCAGCGGCACGTTGCCGGTGGAACCGTGGCGCTGCTTGGCGACGATCAGGGTCGCCTTGTTGCGCAGTTCCAGGTAGCGGTCTTCCCAGACGCGGTACTTTTCCTTGTCGGCCTCGGAACTGGTCTCGCTCGGCATCTCGGGGCGCAGCGCCTCGTGGTAATAGTCGGCCCGGTAGATGAACCACACCATGTCGGCGTCCTGCTCGATCGAGCCCGATTCGCGCAGGTCGGACAGCATCGGGCGCTTGTCCTCGCGCTGCTCCACTGCACGCGAAAGCTGCGACAGCGCGATCACGGGCACCTGCAGTTCCTTGGCCAGCGTCTTCAGCCCCCGGCTGATTTCGGAAATCTCGTTCACGCGGTTGTCGTTGGCGCGGCCCGAACCCTGCAGCAGCTGCAGGTAGTCAACCACGATAAGGCCGATATCGTGCCGCCGCTTCAGCCGCCGCGCGCGGGTGCGCAGGGCGGAGATCGACAGGGCCGGCGTGTCGTCGATGTACAACGGCAGCTCGGCCAGCTTCTGCGCCGCGTACGACAGTTTCTGGAATTCGTCGCGCTTCAGCTTGCCCGAACGCAGTGCTTCGGACGAAATCTCTGCCTGTTCGGCGAGGATACGCGTGGCCAGCTGGTCCGCGCTCATTTCCAGGCTGAAGAAGGCCGCCGGTGCACCGTAATTGTGCGGGCCGCCGTCGCGCTGGTATTTCAGGTGTTCCTCGGCGCAGTTGAAAGCGATGTTCATCGCCAGCGACGACTTGCCCATGCCCGGGCGCCCGGCCAGGATCACCAGGTCGGAATTGTGCAGCCCGGCGGTCTTGTTGTCGATCGTGGCAAGGCCCGTGGTCTTGCCCGACAGGCTGCCGCCCGACTGCATCGCCGCCTCGACCAGCTTGATCGCGTCCATCGAAGCGCTGCGAAAGGAAATTCCAGCCTTCTCGCTGGTGGCGCCTTCGGCCACTTCGAACAGGCGCTTTTCCGCATGTTCGATCTGGCGCTGGGGCTCCACCTCTTCCGAAGTGTCGAGCGCGCCTTCCACCAGGTCGCGGCCAACGCCCACCAGTTCGCGCAGCAGCGCAAGGTCATAGATCTGCTGCGCCAGTTCGCGCGGGGCCAGCAGGCCCTGCCCGTCCGCCGTCAGCTGCGCAAGGTAAGCCGTGCCGCCAAGGTCGGCCAGCGCTTCGTCCCCTTCGAAATAGGGCTTCAGCGTGACCGGGGTCACCACCATCTGGCGATCCACCAGGGTCAGGATACGTTCGAAGATGCGCCCGTGAATCGGGGCGAAGAAATGGCCCGCGCGCAGTTCGACGGGCAGTTCCTCCAGCACGCGGTTGTCGATCAGCACGGCGCCCAGGAAAGCGGCCTCCGCCTCCAGGTTGGCGGGCAGGGTGCGGCCCTGTTCGCCCTTGTCGGCAGTGTCGGTGGCGGAGCGGATCAGCAGGTCTTCTTCGGACATGCGCAGCGTGATGCGCGTGTGCGCGAATGTTCGCAAGGTCGATGTCGGCAAACATTGCCATCGCCGCCTGTGGATAGCGGGGAGAATGTGCGCCGGCAGCTGATTGCCGATTGAACGCGCGCGCCGGGTGGGGCAGGTAGGCGACGAACATGAACCAGGACAACGCCAACCGGATCGAGGTCATCACGCTTGATGAAGCGACCGTGCTCGCGCGCAACGAAGAGATCGAGAAAGAGCGCGAAGTGGCCCTGCGTGACCTGGTGGAGGACAATTTCTTTCGCCCCGTCCGCGCCAGCGAGAACGGCCACGTCGGCCCCTGGCGCGTGCACCTGGAAGTGGTGGAAGGCATGCTGGCCTGGCACATGAAGGATGCCGAGGGCAGCGAAGCGGGCACCATCGGCCTGGGCATGGCGCGGATGCGCCGCGCGATCCGCGATTACTTCGCCATCTGCGATAGCTACTACAAGGCCCTGCGCCGCGCCTCTGCGCAAGAGATCGAGACCATCGACATGGCCCGGCGCGGAATCCACGATCGCGGCACGCGGCACCTGCTGGATGCGCTGGAGGGAAAGGTGGAAACCGACTTCGAAACCGCCCGGAGGCTTTTCACCCTGATCTGCGTGTTGCATATCAAGGCCTGATCGCTCGCCAATCGAATCAACGCATTACTAGACAAACTGGGTCGCACCATCGGCAAGAAGAAGAAATCTGTCCTGCGCTTCTGGGTAGAAGTGTTGCTGCTGCTGGCCCTGGTCGCGCTGGCGGTGGTGCTGTGGCAGCGCACGCAGGAATGGATGCCCTCGCGCGCCGAGTACCCCACGCAAGGGGCGCTGGTGGGCGAGCAAGACGGCGCTGTCGATTTCAACGCCCTGCGCGCCACGGGGGCGGACTTCGTCTACCTGGAGGCCAGCCACGGCGCCGAAGGGCGCGACGCGCAGTTCCCGCGCAACCTGGCCGCCGCCATCGACGCGCAGTTGCCGCACGGCGTGGTGCATGCCTATGACCCGTGCGTTTCGGCAGAGCGGCAGGCGGCCAATTTCGTCACCATCGTGCCGCGCGATGCCGACCAGCTGCCGCCGGCCATCGCGCTCGACAAGCTGGCCCGCGAATGTGCCGACCCGATCGTGGAAGCCGGGCTGGAAAGCGAGCTGACGACCTTCATCAACCAGGTGGAGGGGCATGTCGGCCAGCCGGTGGTGCTGAAGATCAGCCCCGAGTTCGAAGCCGAGCACGGCATTGCCGTGCGGATCGAACGCAACCTGTGGCTGGAGCGCGACTTCGCCCAGCCCGACTATGCCGGGCGGCCGTGGACGCTGTGGACGGCCACCAGCTATTCGCGCGGCGAAGCCAGCGATCAACCGCTACGCTGGGTAGTGGTGCAGCCCTAGGTGCTGCGTCAGGCGTCGGCGCCGTCCAGCCATTCCACCAGCGCGGCCAGGCACTCGCGGGCCAGCAGCTTGCAGCGTTCCGGGCTCCAGCCCTGCTCTGCATCGGGCCAGTCGTCGTTGTCCTTGAACGGCATTTCCAGCGTCATCGCGCAGGCACCGAAGCGCTCTGCCACCTGGTTGGTGCTCATCGACAGGTTGGCCTTGCCCGGCGCCGACCTGGGATAGCCCTTCACGGTCTGGAAATCGGGCGTGCGGCGATCCAGAATGCGCTGGTAGCGATAGAAGCGCTCGCCGTGCTCGTCGGTCCACGACGGGATGCCCTCGTATGCGGCCAGGAAGACCCCGGCGATTGCCTCGTCGCCGTGCACGTCCATGGCGAAGTCCACGCCGGTCTCATCCATCGCGTTGCGGATGGCGAGGACTTCGGGCGATTTTTCTGCCGTGGGTTCGGCCCATTCGCGGTTGAGGTTCACCCCTTCGGCGTTGGTGCGCAGGTGGCCGCGGAACGAGCCGTCCGGATTGCAGTTCGGCACCACGTGCAGGCGGCATTTCTGCCGCAGCGCGCGGCCCACCACGTCAGCGGGATCGGTGAGCACTTCCAGCGCCCCTTCCATCCACCATTCGGCCATCGATTCGCCCGGATGCTGGCGGGCATAAAGCCACACCTGCACGTCGCCCGTGCCCATCTCCAGGCAATCGAGCGGGCGCCCGTCGAGCGTCTCGCCAAGGCGGCGGTAGGCCACGCCTTCGCTGCAGGCGGCTGCGGCGACAAGATCGTTGTGCCGCTCCAGCGAATAGGGCGCGAAATAGGCGAAGTACGCAAGGTCGGATTCGGGCGTGTAGCGGATGGTCAGCGTGCCGTTGCCCGCAGCCTTGTCATAGGAACTGGGCGCGCGGCCCCAGTACTGCCGGTCTTCCGATACGCAGGCGTTGTAGCCGGGCCAGCCTTGCGGATAGGCGCTGCCTGCCAGGTCCTCGATCTCCAGCACCAGTTCGCGGCCCGCAGCGCCGCAGACGCGAAAGTGGAACCACTGTGCGAACTCGCTGTTGCGGTCGCGCGGGATGCGCAGCTGCGCATGGGCGCCCTCGATCGCAACGACTTCGATGTTGCCGCTGTCGAAGGCGGCGTCGATCATGATGTCCTTGATGTTCATTCTACCTCGATAGTCTCGCCGGATTCTCCGGGAAAGCCTGCAAACAAAGCATCGGCCATGCGCGGCGCGGCAGCGGCATCGGCGGCATAGTCGCTGTTAGCCGTGGCGGTCATCGCCGCGCGGCCTTCCCACAGGTTCTGCGTGCCGTCCGCCGCGCGGATGCTGACGGAGAGTTCGCGCGCGATCCGCTCCGCCGGCTGGCCGCCCAGGTTGAAGCCGATGCCAAGGCCGACGCCCGAGCCATAGCTGCCGGTCGACCCGCCTACGCCCACGTCCACCGGGCCGCGACGAGGGCCAGTATCGACCACGTACTGGTCCAGCGCCACTTGCGCCACTTGCGACCCGTTTATCATCACCACGCGGTAGCCCAGGCCTTGCAGCTCGCGCCGCACGGCGTCCTCATACAGGCCGTATTCGATGCTTTGCGCATCGAGGCCCGGCGCGGCGACGATCTGGATCGTGCCTTGGCCAAGGTAGGCGGGCGCCTCTCCGGTAAAGCGGGTGACTTCCACCGGCGAGACCCAGGCGGGCGTGGCGCAGCCGCCCAGCAGCGCGGCAGTGGCAAGGATGGCAAGGGCCTGTTTCATGTCATGTCTCCAACGCCCGAACGGCGCGATTGGTGCCTGCGGGAATTCGCATGCCTGATTGTCGTTTCACGCAAACCTGCTAACCGGCGGACAATGAATAGCAAATGTCCTGTCCTCGTCACCGGTGGTGCCGGATATATCGGCAGCCATGCCGTGCTGGCCCTGCTGGATGCCGGCTGGCCGGTTGCGGTGATCGACAACCTTTCGACGGGCTTTCGCTTTGCCGTGCCCGAAGGCGTGCCTTTCTACGAAGGCGACATTGCCGATGCCGATCTGCTGGCGCGGATCTTTGCCGAACAGGGCACGCGCGCGGTGATGCATTTTGCAGGCTCCATCGTGGTGCCCGAAAGCGTGGAGAACCCGCTGAAGTACTACGAGAACAACACGGTGAAGAGCCGCGCGCTGATAGAGGCCGTGGTGAGGGCGGGCGTGCCGCACATGATCTTCTCCTCCACCGCGGCGACTTACGGCATGCCGGATGTGTCGCCGGTGACGGAAGAGACGCCCCGGCAGCCAATCAACCCCTATGGCTGGTCGAAACTGATGACCGAGCAGATGCTGGCCGACACCGCGGCTGCCCATTCGATGAACTATTGCGCGCTCAGGTATTTCAATGTGGCAGGCGCCGATCCGCAGGCGCGCAGCGGGCAGTCGACCGCAGGCGCGACGCACCTTATCAAGGTGGCGGTAGAGGCGGCGTTGGGCCAGCGCGAGAGCGTGAGCGTGTTCGGCACCGACTACGATACCCCCGATGGCACCGGCGTGCGCGACTATATTCACGTCAGCGATCTGGCTGCGGCCCACGTGCTGGCGCTGGAGGCGCTGATCGATCAACCGGACCGCTGCCTGACGATGAACTGCGGTTATGGCCTTGGCTTCTCCGTGCTCGAAGTGCTCGACGCGGTGGACCGGGTGACGAAGGGAAAAATCAATCGCGTGATGGGGCCGCGCCGTGCAGGCGATCCCGATTCGCTGATTTCCGATCCGTCGCGCATCAAGGCCACCCTGCCGTGGCAGCCGCAATACGCCGATCTTGATGCCATCGTGGCCCATGCGCTGGCGTGGGAGCGCAAGTTGGCGGATATTCGGGGTTAGTTTGTTCTTCGCTCGCGCCTCCGCGCGAGCGTCCTCGCTAGGCGCGCAGGCAAGCTGCGCCCGCTGCGGGCGGCCGTTCTGCCTTGCGGGCGACTGACGGTCGCCCGATCTGTGGTTGACTTCCTGCCACGCTCCCCTTATCCGCACGCCTTGAATTTCCGGCATCGGAGCTCATCTCCGGTGCCGCTTGTTTTTCGGGAAAAGACCATGAAGATCCGCAACAGCCTCAAGTCGCTGAAGAACCGCCATCGCGATTGCCGTGTGATTCGCCGTCGCGGTCGCACCTACGTGATTAACAAGACCAACCGTCGCTTCAAGGCCCGCCAGGGCTAAGCGCGCCGTGCCGCTTGCATGCGGCACAGGTCTTCTGCAAAGCCCCCGCCAACACGGGGGCTTTTTGCATGTCTGATGCCAACGCAAACCACGGGCGCGACCGACCCGGCGCGGTCGTGTTCGATATCGGCCGCGTCATCATCCGCTGGGACCTGCGCTACCTGTTTGCCAAGCTGATCGACGATCCGGACGAGCTGGAATGGTTCGTCACCAACGTCGTGACCGAAAAATGGCATCACCAGCAGGACGAGGGGCGTCCGCTGGCAGAGATGGTACCCGAACGAATCGCCCGGTTTCCCGACCATGCCGAGCTGATCCAGGCCTACGCCACGCGCTTTGCCGAGACCTATCCCGAGAATATTCCCGGCACGCTGGACCTGATCGCCCGGCTGCACGCACGCGGCGTGCCGCTGTTCGGCCTGTCGAACTTCGGCGCGGATTTCTGGGACGAGTTCATCGCCAGCCAGCCGGTGTTCGAACACTTTCGCGATATCGTCGTCTCTGGCCATGAGAACGTCGCCAAACCCGACCCGCAGATCTACGCCATTGCCGAACAGCGTTTCGGCCTGCCGCCGCAGCAGCTGCTGTTCATCGACGACAAGGCGGAGAACATTGCCGCCGCCACGGCGCGCGGCTGGCATGGGCACGTGTTCACCGGCGCCGAAGCGCTGGAAGCCGACCTCAGCGCACGCGGCTTGCTCTAGGACAGGAAAGAAAAAGGCCGCGGCCGCTGGGTGCCAGGGCCTTCGCAAGTGCCCATCCCGGATGGAGGGGGGACGGGGATGGGTCAGCCGTTGCAGCGCGCCAGTCGCGAATCGGGCAGCGTCTCGCCACCCGCCGTGAAGCTGGCAATGGTGCCGACTTGGCGGCGCAGCTGGCTGCACACGCGCAAGGGGCGGTCGCCGCTGCGCGGGCCGGTGCAGGTGGTGCCTTCACAACGGAACACCACGCCGCCGGCGATCACTTCGTCTTCACTGGTCGGCTGGGCCAGTTCCGCGGTGAACCAGGGGGCAGCGCTGCGCGCCTGCAGCGCGGCAGGGGCCAGCGCGCCCGAAAGGGCAAGCGCGGCGGAAAGGGTGACGGCGGTGAGGCGGGTCGTGGCTGGCCGGGTCATTGGGGGCTCCTCTGAACAGGGTTATAAGTTGCAACCAGCAACCAGTTGCAAATCAGGACCTATAAACCTAGGTTTCAGAACGCAACCCTTTTTGCAAATATTTTTGGCTTTGCCGCGTTTGCCTGTAGGAAAGCGGCAAGAGACAGGATTCCGAATGGGCATAAGAGAACCGCTGCGCGAACTTGGCTGCGGCTTGCCGCACGCACTGGAAGTGATGGGCGAACGCTGGTCGTTCCTCATCCTGCGCGCGGCTTTCAACGGGCTGTACCACTTCGAAGAGTTTTCCCAGGAGCTGGGGATCGCCCGCAACATCCTTTCCAACCGCCTTGCCAACCTGGTGAAGCACGGGGTGCTGGAGCGGACGCCGTGCCAGGCGGACAGGCGCAAGGTGGAATACCGCCTGACCGAGAAGGGTTTGGGCCTGTTGCCTGCCATGCTGGCGCTGCGGCAGTGGGGCGAACGCTATATCGACGATGTGAACCCGGAATTGGTGCTGGTCGATTGCCGGGATGGTTTGCCGGTGGCGCCGATCACCATCCGCGCGCAGGACGGGCGTGAACTGAGCTGGCACGAACTGGGCTGGCAGACGCCGGACAAGATCGGCACGCCGGTAGACCGGCACGCGGGCGGCTACGTCAAGGAAGATGCATCCGAAAGCTCGGACGACTGTTGCTAGCTGGCCGACGCGGGTGCCTGCACGCTTTGTGACAGCTTGCGCGCCAGGTCTTCGCCCAGCAGCGCCGTGAGTGCGATGCCGATGGCCGGCTTCCTGCGTCCAAGGTGGCGCAGCTGGCTGGTCTTCCATGCGACATAGCGGGTGCCTTGGGGCGCAGTCACCGTGCCGGTGGCCGGGCCTTGCAGCACGTAACCGATCTCGCCGATGAAGCGCCCGTCGCTGATCGGGAAGTTGGTGCCGTCCTTGCTGATCACGACGTCGCCGTCGAGCACGTAATAGAGGTGCTCGGGCTCCTGACCTTCGGTGGTGAGGACGTCCGATCCGTTCGACGTGCGCCAGTCGGCAATGCGCAACAATTTGCGAAACTCGCCCGGCGTCAGCGTGTCGAACCCCTGGTACAGCCGCTTTTCGTCATCGCTGAGCTGGAATGTCGTGCGCTCCAGCAGGATCATGAAGATCACCACCACGTTGGCCAGCAGGAAGATGGTGCTGGTGATGATGGCATCCCACAGCGGCTCTGCCGGGAACCAGAAGTAATAGCCCATGTAGAGCAACGTGCCGAGCACAGAGAAGGCACGGATCAGCGCCTCGTCGCGGAAGAGGAACGCGATCACGTAGACCACGGCGCCTGCGTGAAGCAGCCAGGCTGCGTTGAACCAGTCCATGCGAAAGCCCCCCTTTCGTGGCCGATTATCCGCCCGAAATGCCGTTCTTGCAAGTAAACTCAGGCCCTGGGCGCCTGCCGCCGATAGCTGAGCGCCTCGGCCACGTGGATGCGGCCCACCTGGCTGGCGCCTGCCAGGTCGGCAATGGTGCGCGCCACGCGCAGCATGCGGGTGTAGGCGCGGGCGGAGAGGCGCATCTTCTCTGCCGCCTGCATCAGCAAGGCGCGGCCTGCTTCGTCTGGCGTCGCGTATTCCTCCAGAGCCTCGCCTTCGAGTTCGGCGTTGGAGCGGATGCCGCGCGCGGTCTGCAGCTTGCGCGCGGCAGAAACGCGCGCGGCGACTTCGGCGCTGCCTTCGGCGGGCGGCGGCAAGGCCAGGTCAGTGGCGCTGACGGGATCGACTTCGACGTGCAGGTCTATGCGGTCGAGCATCGGGCCGGAGACCTTGCTCTGGTAATCTATGGCGCACTTGGGTGCCCGTGAGCAGGCCAGGGCCGGATCGCCCAGGTGCCCGCACCGGCACGGGTTCATCGCCGCCACCAACTGCACGCGGGCAGGGTAGGCGACATGGGCATTGGCGCGCGCGACATCGACCTTGCCGGTCTCCAGCGGCTGGCGCAGCGAATCGAGCACGGCGCGCTGGAATTCGGGCAGTTCGTCGAGGAACAGCACGCCAAGGTGGGCAAGGCTAACCTCGCCAGGGCGTACGCGCAGGCCGCCGCCGGTCAGGGCAGCCATGCTTGCCGAATGGTGCGGTGCGCGGAACGGACGGGTGCGGCTGATGCGCCCGCCCTCCAGCAGGCCGGCGACCGATTGCACCATGCTGACTTCCAGCGCCTCTGCCGGGGAAAGCGGCGGCAGGATACCGGGCAGGCAGCTGGCGAGCAGGCTCTTGCCCGCGCCGGGCGGCCCGTTCATCAGCAGGTTGTGGCCGCCCGCTGCGGCAATCTCCAGCGCGCGCTTGGCGGTTTCCTGGCCCTTGACCTGCTTCAGGTCCGGTCCGTGGTGATCTTCCTCCACTTCGCCCGGTTGCGGCTCGGGCAGTTCGCCCTTGCCCGAAAGGTGCGCCATCAGGTCTACCAGGTTGGGCGCGGCACACACGCGCACGCCGCTGGCCCAGCGGGCTTCAGGGCCTTGGGCGGCAGGGCAGATCAGCCCCAGTTCGGCCTCGCTGGCATGCAGCGCTGCAAACAGCACGCCGGGGGATGCCACCACGCGGCCATCCAGCGAGAGTTCTCCCACTGCCAGCCATTCGCTCAATTCCTCGGCATCGATCACGCCCATCGCGCCCAGCAGCGCAAGCGCGATCGGCAAGTCGTAGTGGCTGCCTTCCTTGGGCAGGTCTGCACCCGCTCGCGGCTTTCGGCTACGGCCTTGTCGGGCAGGCCCACGACGGTGAAGCGCGGCATACCGGCGGCCAGCTGGCACTGCACCTCGACGCTGCGCGCCTCCAGCCCGAGATAGGCGACCGTTTGTACTAAAGCGACCACGTGGAAACCCCCAAGTTCGCAATGTGATAGCGCCCGTGCTTCGCATGTCGAGGGGCAACGTCGTTAACTTCGTGGCAACCTCTTCCATTGGCAAAGATGCAGGCCCGCTCGGCCAATCTGGCGAACATGAAGCCTGTGCTCTCCCTGCTTGCCTGCCTTGCTGCCCTCGTCGCGGCGCCTGCCGCTGCACAGCGCGTGACCGTGGTGGAGGAATGGGTCGAGGTGGAAACCACCGCCTCGCGTTATGTCTCGCCCCTGCAGCAACGCACCGAGCAGGCCGCCATTGCCGCCTTCGGGCCGTTCCGCGTGATCGACGAGCACACGGTTGCGCTGGTGGGCATTACCGATAGCGCATCGCCGGCTTGGTTCGATGCGGTGCTGCAGGCCTATCCGCAGATCGACACGCTGGAATTCGTCGAGGCCCCCGGCACGCACGATGATCGGGCCAACCTGGCGCTGGGCCGAACGATTCGCGCGCGCGGCATTGCCACCCGCGCGGGCGAGGGTGGCTCGGTGCGATCGGGCGCGGTGGAGCTTTTCCTGGCCGGAGCCACGCGCGAAATCGCGCCGGGCAGCGAATTTGCCGTTCACGGCTGGCTGGACGATTGGGGGCGCGGTGCGGAAGACTATCCCGCCGACGCGCCCGAACATCGCCGTTACCTGGACTATTACGTCGAAATGGGCATGAACGAGGCGCAGGCGCGGGCCTTCTATGCCATGACCAATTCCGTGCCGTTCGAGGATGCGCTGTGGCTGACCGGCAGCGAGATGCGCAACTGGGTGGCAGGGGCCGAGCAGGCGCCGGAAAGCAGTGCAGTTCCCGACCTTGCCCATCTTGACTTCGAGCCGGTCCTCCAGTAACCGCCCGCTGCATGTGAGGCCGCCTCTCGATTGGCGGCCCTTTTTCGTTTGATTCTAGAGGTACTGAACCATGAAGCGCACTTTCCAGCCGAGCAACCTCGTGCGTGCCCGTCGCCACGGCTTCTTCGCCCGCAAGGCTACTCCGGGTGGCCGCAAGGTCCTGCGCGCCCGCCGTCGTCGCGGTCGCAAGAACCTCTGCGCGTGATTTGCATTTCGCTCGCCCCTCCGGGTGAGCGTCCTCGCTAGACGCGCAGGCAAGCTGCGCCCGCTGCGGGCGCGCACTTGCGCTTGCGGGCCCCTTCCGGGGCCCGTTTTTGTGTCCACCTTAGACGTATCTTGCTGGTTTCGGGCGCGATTGGCGCCCGACAGAGCGCGGCTGCGCGACCGCAGGTGCCGCGCAGCGGAGTCGAAGACGGCCAACGGCCAACCGGAGCGATTAGCACCGAGGACGATCCGGTGGAGGCCGGACCGAAAAACAAACATCCTTCCCGTCTTCAGGTGTAGTCCCTATCTAACACACCATGACCATTTCCGTTCTTACCAGGCGCGCCGATTTCCTCGCCGCGAATCGGGGCTTGCGCAACGCACGTCCGGGATTCGTGCTGCTGACGCGGCCCAACGACGGTCAGGGCCTGCGATACGGAATCACGGTGACCAAGAAGATCGGCAATGCCGTGGTGCGCAATCGCATGAAGCGGCGTTTTCGCGAACTGCTGCGGGCGGCACTACCGGACCATGGCCTGGCGGACCACGACCATGTACTGATCGGCCGCGAAGGCGGTATCGAGCGCGATTTTGAGAAGATGGGCAAGGAATTGGCCTACGCGCTGGACGCCGCGCGCGAGGGCAAGGGCGACCCTGCCCGCCGTCCGCGCCGGAGCAGCAAGAGGAACCCGCGGTGAAGCGCGTGTTCATCCTGATAGCCCGCGCATGGCAGCTTGGCCCCAGCCGGATCCTGCCGCCCACCTGCCGTTACCAGCCATCGTGCAGCCAGTACGCGATAGAGGCGCTGGAGAAACATGGTGCAATCAGGGGTGGATGGCTGGCCGCCAAGCGTATATTGCGCTGCCAACCCTGGGGGGGACACGGATATGATCCCGTGCCCGACGCACCGCCAAAAGACTAATCGCGACGGAACTTTCGATCTTGGACAACCAGCGTAACCTTATCATCGCCGTCGTGCTGAGCGCGATCCTGCTGTTCGGCTGGGATTTCGCCATGCGCACCTATTTCCCGGAGCCCGAACAGGATCCCGTCACCGTGGCCAGCCGCGAGGATGCGCCTACAGCGCGCGTCGATGGGGAGATTGCCTCCGACAGCGCGGGCGTGCGCGACCTCGACACCGAACTGGCCATGACCGGTCGTGTTACCATCGATGCCCCTGAAATCGCCGGGTCGATCAACCCGGTCGGTGCGCGGATCGACGATATCTCGCTCAAGACCCATCGCCAGACGGTGGACCTCGACAGCGGCCCGGTGCGCATGTTCTCGCCGGCAGGCACGGATGCCCAGCAGTTCGCGCAGTTCGGCTGGATCGGCGAGGGCGTGACGCTGCCCGATGCACAGACTCGCTGGCAGGTCATCGATGGCGGGGAACTGACGCAGGCGACGCCTGTCACGCTGGGTTGGGACAACGGCGAAGGCCAGCAGTTCCGCCTGATTTTCAGCGTGGACGAGCACTACATGTTCAATGTCGAGCAGTCGGTCACCAACAACGGTGACGGCTCCATAGCGCTGCGGCCCTATGCCTTCGTCAACCGCACCAGTGCCACCGCCAGCCGTTCCACCTGGAATGTGCATTCCGGCCCGATTGCCGAAGGCGAGGGCGAAGTGAATTTCGACTGGGACTATGACGAAGTGGCCGAGGAAGGCCCCGTTAGCCTGGAAGGCAACACCCAGTGGCTGGGCTTTACCGACATCTACTGGATGAGCGCGCTGGTGGCCGACGATGCCAGCGATGCCGAAGGCGGCTTTCGCGCGACGGGCGGCGATATCTACCGGGCAGACCTGATCTACGATGCCATTACCGTGCCCGCCGGCGATACCGTATCGCGCAACACCCGCCTGTTTGCCGGCGCCAAGGAAAGCGCCGTGCTCGACATGTACGAAGAGCAAGGTGTGGAGCGGTTCGGCCTGGCGATCGACTGGGGCTGGTTCCGCTTCATCGCCTGGCCCATGTGGCAGGTGCTGATCTTCCTGTTCGGCGTTTTCGGCAACTTCGGCGTGGCGATCATCGCGCTGACCGTGATCATCCGCGCGATCCTGTTCCCGATCGCGCAGAAGCAGTTCCATTCCATGGCGCAGATGCGCGCAGTGCAGCCGAAGATGAAGGCGCTGCAGGAACGCTACAAGGATGACAAGCAGCAGCTGCAGCAGGAAATGGCCAAGCTGTACAAGGAAGAGAAGGTCAACCCGCTGGCCGGCTGCCTGCCGATCTTCATCCAGATCCCGATCTTCTTTGCCCTGTACAAGACGCTGCTGCTGGCGATCGAGATGCGGCACGAGCCGTTCTTCGGCTGGATCCGCGACCTTTCCGCGCCTGACCCGGCCACCATCCTCAATCTGTTCGGCCTGCTGCCGTTCGATCCGCCGGGCTTCCTGGCGATTGGCGTGCTGGCGGTGCTGCTGGGCTTCACCATGTGGCTGCAGTTCAAGCTGAACCCGGCGGCGATGGACCCGATGCAGCAGCAGATCTTCATGATCATGCCGTGGGTGCTGATGTTCGTAATGGCGCCGTTTGCCGCAGGCCTGCTGATCTACTGGATCAGCAACAACATCCTGACCCTGGCGCAGCAGAAGTACCTCTACTCGCGCAATCCGCAGCTGAAGGCGCAGATGGCGAAAGAGCGCGAGGAAAAGGCGCGCGAGGCCGAGCGCAAGAAGGCCGAAGGGTGAGCCCGGAAGAGGAGCAGCTGGCGGAAGAGGCGAGCAAGCTGTTCTCTGGCCGTGTGGAATTCCTGCTTTCCGCCCCGCAGCTGAAATTCCTGCCCGATCCGGACTATCCCGAGATCGCCTTTTGCGGGCGCTCGAACGTGGGCAAGAGCTCGCTGATCAACGCACTGGTGCAGCGCAAGGCGATTGCCCGCACATCGGTAACGCCGGGCCGCACGCAGGAACTGAACTTCTTCGAAGTGGGCGATCCGACCCAGTTCCGCCTCGTCGACATGCCCGGCTATGGCTTTGCCAAGGCGCCGGTGAAGGTGGTGGAGAAGTGGCGCAACCTGGTGCGCACATTCCTGCGCGGGCGCGTGCCGCTGAAGCGTACGCTGGTGCTGGTGGACAGCCGCCACGGGCTGAAAGACAGCGACCGCGAGATGATGACAATGCTGGACGAGGCGGCCGTGGGTTATCGCCTGGTGCTGACCAAGGCCGACAAGGTGAAAGCCAGCGCGCTGGAGGCGGTGCGAGAAAAGGTTGTTGCCGAAGCGCGCAAGCACCCAGCCGCCTATCCGCAGGTGCATGTCACCAGTTCGGAAAAGGGCATGGGAATCGCGGAACTGCGGGCTGCGATCCTGAGCGACATCCGGGCCTGAGGAAAGGCCCATGTCGACGCCGATTCCGGCAATAAAAAAGGCGCCATGAAGGCGCCTTTTTCAATTCGAAAGCTGTGTCGGATTAGCCCTGACGGCCGCCGAACAGCCAATCCCAAAAGCTGCCACCCATGGTTCTTCTCCTAGTTGCGTAGGAGCAGGTATGGGTTAACCATTTGTATTTGTAAAGTTTAAACCATATTTTCCTTGGATGGATTTTGGCTATCCTTATGATATTCAAGGATTTTGTCGAAAGTGACCGGGCGAGAAATTGCAAAGCCCTGGGCCACGACACAGCCCGAATCACGCAATAGGGTTAACGTTCCGGCGTCTTCCACGCCTTCCGCGACCACGATGATTCGCAGGTCCTTGCCCATCTGCAGCACGCTCTTCACGATGCCCAAGGCCTTGGGATCGTTGGTCATCGGGGCAATGAACATGCGGTCGATCTTGAGCTCGGAAAAGGGCAGCCGCAGCAGCGCTTCGAGGCTGGCCGCGCCGACCCCGAAATCGTCCATCGAGATCTTGGTTCCCAGCGCCTTCAACTCGCCCAGGATTTCCGCCGCGAGGTCGAGGTTGGAGATGCGATAGGTCTCGGTGATTTCCAGCGTCAGTCGGCGCGGGTCGAAGGTCGTGCGTTCGAGCACCTCTGAGACCATTGTGACGATCGAGCGTTCGTGCAGCAAAGTCGCCGAGATGTTGACGGCGATCGGCAGGTGCAGACCCTGTGCTTCGAATGCCAGGCCGGCCTTGCAGGCTTCTTCCAGCACGAAGCGGGTCAGCTGGCTCATCCGCCCAGCGGTCTCGCATTGGCGGATGAAGCTGTCGGGCGGAATATGGCCCCTGGTCGGATCCTTCCAGCGCACCAGTGCCTCTGCCCCAACGATCTCGCCGGTCTGCACCATGATCTTTGGCTGGTAGGCGAGATAGATTTCGCCGTTGCTGAGCGCCGCGTCGATGCGTGCCTGCAGCGAGATGTTCCAGATCAGGTCTTCCTGCGAAGTCGTGTCGGCGATCGCGATCGGTTCGAAGGTTTCGGTGGTCTTTTCGGCGACCGCGATGGCCGCGGCGAGGCGCCGGGTGACGTTAGGGCTGGGCGTGATGTCGATCCCGAACGTGATGCCCACATCGACCTGCTCCTCGCCCACGATCAGCGGAGAGGCGAACAGCGCGCGCAGCCCCTCCAGGTGCTCGCGCAGCAGGGCCGGGTCCTTTTCCTTCATGGTCCAGGCAATCAGGTGGCCCTGGCCAAGGTAGATCGTGGCATCCTGCGTGGCCGCCTTCAGCCGCCCGGTAATGGCAAGCAGGTAATCGGCGTGCAGTTCCGCCGGCAGGGTTCGGCGAACTTCCTCGAACCGGTGGATGCGCGCAACGATGATGGCAGGTACGTTATCGGCGGTCGGCTTGTCCGCTTCCAGCGCGGCGAAGGTGGGAAGGTCGGTTTGCGGATCGACCAGCAACAGGTTGCGTTGCCACTGCGCTCGCGCACGGAACAGCGCGAAAACCAACACGACCGCCAAGGCATAGGCAGCGCTGACCCGCAGGTCGACCAGCGGGGCCAGCAGCGGTGTTGCCAAGACGAGTATCCCGATGGCCGAATAGCCCGCGCGACGAATGGTGTCGCTGCGGATTGCGCATGCCATCAATAGAGCGGCCACTGCGGCGAGCAATGCCGGCAGGGCGCCAACGTAATGCGGTGGCCCGGCCTTCAGGGTTTCCGCGGCGTAGATTGAGATCAGCGAGGGTGAGACATCGGGTAGACCAGGAATGTTACGCGGTTGCGAGCCTTGCCGCGAGATGATGCCTATGACGACTGTCTTGCCAGACATGTCGCTCAGGTCCGCATCAGGGGCGGCAATGCTTTCGAAGCGATAGCTGGGAATCGACGCCAGATCGAAATCGTATTCGATCAGGAAGTTATCACCGACGTGTCCTGAAATGCCTGCGATATGGGCCGGAAGGTTGGGCAGGGTCCTGTCGCCGTGTGTCGCGGCATAGGGCATGTACCATGTGTAGCCGAGGTAGTTGATCCAGGAATCGGCTGCGACGACTTCTACCCCATTGGCCACAGACGGTCGGCTCGATACCAGCGTCCGCTCACCGTCGAGGCCCGTGTCAAGCTGATCGACAAGAACACTCTCGCCGGAAAACTCCGTAAGTGCCGTGTTGAGGTTGGCGTCAATCGCGGGCTCGGTCTCCTGATCGAACGCATAGTCGATGTAAAGCCTCTCGACTCCGGCTTCGTCGAGGCGGGTGATCAGGTTGGCAAGCTGTCGACGAGCCAGCGGCGTATCGGGGGCGGCAAGGTCGCTGGTTGCGCCGACAAAAACGATGTCACCCGATGCCTGTCGGTTGGAGAGGCGCGATTCCGTGGCCCACATGACCTGATCGATCGGGTCCAGCAGCGTGGGGAAGGATAGCGCAAGCGCGATCAGACCCGCCCACGCCACTTGGCGGACACGTTCGAGCCACTTGCCCCTTCGCCTGGTTTTAGAGGTCTGGTCGACCACTCTTACCCTTTCATCGCGCCCACACAGGTCTGGGCATCGCACCTCTTGCCAGACGATGGTTAACAAAGCGGCAACATTGGAAATCTGCGTCAGGCCCTATGCTGGATGCAGGTGTGGCTGTTCATGCTCGACAGCTTCAGCCTTAACGTTTAACCCGCTGGCGAAACGGGGACACAAGCACGCATGAAGCTGATCATCGGTAACAAGAACTATTCCAGCTGGTCGCTGCGCGGCTGGCTGGCGGCCAAGCAGAGCGGCCTGCATTTCGAGGAACTGACCGTCCATATCGACGGTGACGACTGGCAGGCGATGAAGACGCAGAACGGTGAATTCCAGCCCTCGGCGGGCAAGGTGCCCGTGCTGTGGGATGGCGACGTGGTGGTGTGGGACAGCCTCGCCATCCTCGAGTACCTGGCAGACAAGGTGGGGCGCGACCGTTTCTGGCCCAAGGCCGACGATGCACGCGGCATGGCCCGTGCGATGGTCGCGGAAATGCACAGTTCCTACATGGCCCTGCGGCGGCAGTGCCCGATGAACATCCGGGCGCGCGCCGCCGTGGAGCTGACCGAAGAGACCAAGGCCGATATCGTCCGCATCCTGGGCTTGTGGGCAGAGGCGCGCGCACGGTTCGGCAAGGGCGGGCCGTTCCTGTTCGGTACCTTCGGCGCGGCGGACATCTTCTATGCCCCCGTGGTCAGTCGCTTCCTCACCTACGGCATCGGCGTGCCCGGCTTTGCCCAGGCATACATGCAGGCGCTGTGGGAGCATGACTGGATGCAGCAATGGATCGAGGCGGCCATGGCCGAGGAATGGACGATCTCGCAGTTCGAGATCGACAGCCCGTCATGAGCGCAGACCCGCTTGCCAATGCCCGCCACCTGATCGCCTGCGAAAGCGTGACCCCGGCGCGTGGCCCCGTGTTTGATATGCTGGAGGAGATGCTGGCCGGCCTGGGTTTCGAGGTGGACCGCTTCACCTGCGGCGAGGGCCCCGAAGGCAGCGACGAGGAGCCGGTCGAGAACCTCTTCGCCATCCGCCGCGGGCCCCAGGGCTCACCCCATTTCGCCTTTGCAGGGCACGTCGACGTGGTGCCGCCGGGGGAAGGCTGGGCGAGCGCGCCGTTCGGCCCGGAAATACGCGGCGACCTGCTTTACGGACGCGGGGCGGTGGACATGAAGGGTGCGATCGCCTGCATGGTGGCCGCCGTCGCCGATATTCCGGCAGAGGCCGGCACGATCAGCTTTATCATCACCGGCGACGAGGAAGGCCCTGCGCTGCACGGCACCCGCGCGTTGATCGATCGCATGCGCGAGCGCGGTGACATTCCCGACCTGTGCCTTGTGGGCGAACCCACCAGCGTCAACCGGCTGGGTGACGTGATGAAGATCGGGCGGCGCGGATCGGTCAATATCTGGCTGGAGGTTGAGGGAACGCAAGGCCACGTTGCCTATCCGCACCTGGCCGACAACCCGATGCCGCGCATGGTGGCCATCCTGGCGGAACTGGATGCCCTGGTGCTGGACGACGGCACCGACTGGTTCCAGCCAAGCAACCTCGAGATCACCGAGTTCGACGTGCCCAACCGTGCGCACAACGTGATTCCCGGCAAGGCCAGGGCGCGGATCTCGATCCGTTTCAACGACCGGCATTCGGGCGCTTCGCTGTCCGAGACCGTCACTGCGATTGTCGAGAAACACGGCGGCACCGCGCGCCCGGTAATCAGTGGCGAGCCGTTCCTGACCCCGCCGGGTGCATTCTCGCAGATGATTGCAGAGGCCGTGAAGGCGGAAACGGGCGTGGATCCCGAACCATCCACCACCGGCGGCACTTCGGATGCGCGGTTCCTGAAGGACCTGTGCCCGGTGATCGAGTTCGGGCTGGTCAATGCCACCATGCACAAGACCGATGAAGCGGTGGCGGTTGACGACCTTGCCACCCTCACGGCAATCTATCGCCGTATTGCAAAGGCTGCCCTGTCCAGTTGACCTGCCAGCCACCTAGAAGGGGACTTCCATGAGAAGCTGGTTTGCCGTGCCCTTGTGGCAGCGCGTGATCGTCGCACTGATCCTGGGCATCATCGCCGGGCGCATGTGGGGGCCGGGCGCGGAAAGCATCAAGATCGTGGGCGATATCTTCGTTGCCTTCATCAAGATGCTGGTGGTGCCGCTGATCTTCTTCAGCCTTGTCGCAGGCGTCGCCTCGATCGGCGATATTCGCAAGCTGGGACGGATCGGCTGGCGCGCGCTGCTGCTGTTCGTGGTAACCGGGCAGATGGCTGTGTGGCTGGGCCTGTTCCTGGGCACTGTGGTGGCACCCGGCGCGGGGGTGGATACCTCCTCCATCCAGATGGGCGCGGTGCCCGAGCCCAACGAGACGACCTGGCGCGAAATGCTGCTGGGCATGGTGCCGCAAAGCCCGGTGCAGGTGATGGCAGATGTCAACGTGCTGCCGCTGATCATCTTCTCGCTGTTGCTGGGCATCGGCATCCTGATGGCCAAGGAAGATGGCGAGCCCGTCCTGAAGATATTCGATAGCGGCGCGGTGGTCATGCAGAAGGTGACCATGGTGGTGATGGAACTCACCCCCTTTGGCGTCTTCGCGCTGATGGCCTGGGTGGCGGGCACCCTGGGGTTCGAAGCGCTGACCGCGCTCGGCAAGCTGGTGTTCCTCAACTACCTTGGCTGCCTGCTGATCATCGGCCTGATCTATTCGGGCATGATCAAGTTCATTGCCAAGCTGCCGGTGATGGATTTCTTCCGCGGCATCGTGGATGCCATCGCGGTCAGCTATTCCACCGCCAGTTCCAACGCCACGCTGCCCGTCACCCTGCGCTGCGCTGAACGCAACCTGGGTGTCAGCAATTCGGTGGCCAGTTTCGTCATCTCGCTTGGCGCCACGATCAACATGAACGGCACGGCGATGTACCTGGGCCTGGCCACTTTGTTCGGCGCGCAGATTTTCGGCGTGGACCTGAGCTGGGGCGACTATTTCATGATCTCGATCCTCGGCACGCTGGGCGCCGTTGGCGCTGCCGGTATCCCGGGGGCGGGGCTTATCATGATGGCGCTGGTGTTCGGCGCGGTGGGCGTGCCGCTGGAGACGATTGCCTTTGTCGCAGGCGTGGACCGGATCATGGACATGATGCGCACCACCACCAACGTTTCCGGCGACGCGGCGGTGGCCACCACCGTGGCCAGCCTGACCGACGAGATCGACCGGACGGAAATGATCAGCGCGGACGATGTCTGACGCATAACGAGGGAGGGGGAAGACATGAACAAGGCAATTGTCCTTGCTGCGGCGCTGGGCCTGGCAGCATGCCAGCCGTCAGGCAGCAACACTGCTGTCGAGGAAACCGGGGGCAGCAATGCGACCGCCGTGGTCGAGAGTTTCTACGCTGCTGCAGCGGCAGGCGACGCAGAAACGATCGGCGCCTTGCTGGGTGACGATGTGGTGTGGAATGAGGCGGAAGGCAGCCCCTTTGCCGGTGGCAACCCCTACATCGGCGCCGAAGCCGTGGCGGGCGGCGTGTTCGGCGCTATCGGCGCAGCCTATGCCGATTTCGCCGGTGTTCCCGAGCGTTTCACGACCGAAGGTAACCGGGTCGTCGTCGAAGGCCGCTATACCGGCACCAACAATGCCACCGGCGAGCCGCTGGACGCGCAGTTCGTACATGTGTTTACCGTGGACGGCGACACCATCGAGAGCTTCCAGCAATACACCGATACCTTCCAGTGGCGGCGCACCTCCGGCACGCTGGAAGACTAGGCGGCCCCTGGCTGCTAGCTCACCGCGCGCCGATACAGGTGCCATGTCGCGTGGCCCAGCACCGGCAGCACCACCAGCAGGCCCAGGAACATCGGGATCATCGCCACGAAGAGGCTGGCGGCGATGATCACCGCCCAGGCCAGCAACACGCCGGTGTTGCGCTTTACCGCCTGCACGCTGGCAATGATCGCGGTGATGAAATCGACATCGCGATCCACCAGCATGGGCAGGCTGATCACGGTGATGCTGTAGAAGAACCACGCCAGCACCGCGCCCACTGCGGTGCCTACGCTCAGCATGGCAAGCCCGGTTGGCGACAGCAGGGCTTCCAGTGATTCCCCGCCCATGCCGCTTTCGGCCATGAAGATGGAGAAGATGGCGTGGGCGATGATGACCCAGAAGCTGAAGGCGACGAAGACAAAGCCACCCATCAACAGCAATTGCTCGTCCCCGCGTCCGCGCAGCGCGCCCAGCACCGCGCCCCAGGTAACCTCGATATCCTGTTCGCGGCGACGGCTGACTTCGTAAAGGCCCACGGCGGCAAACGGCGCGATCAGCGGGAAACCGGCCATGACCGGCACCAGCCATCCCGCCTCGCCGCGCCAGAACAGGGCATAGGCAACACCGATTCCTGTGACCACGTAGATCGCGCCGAAAAACAGGCCGTACAGCGGGCAGCGCAGGAAATCGCCCCATCCGGCGGCCAGCGCGGCGCGCAGGTCTGCCAGTGTCAGGTTGTCTGCCACCACCGGCGTGGCGGGCGTTTCAACGGTTGCCATACTGGTCCTCCCCACCATCAGAATGACAGCAGGATTGGCAAGAACCATGCGCCAGATCAAATTTGCGCGTCAGCGACCCTTCGGCTTTTCCAGCACCTTCTTGCGATAGCTGCACAGGTCCACCACCTTGCAGCGCCAGCATTCGGGCGTGCGCGCCTTGCACACATAGCGACCGTGCAGGATCAACCAGTGGTGCGCGTGCAGGCGAAAGGGCTCGGGCACGCGCTTTTCCAGCTTGGCTTCCACCTGTTCGGGCGTCTTGCCCTTGGCAAGGCCAGTGCGGTTGCCGACGCGGAAGATGTGCGTGTCGACCGCGAAGGTCTCCTGTTTGAACCAGCAGTTCAGCACCACGTTGGCGGTCTTGCGGCCCACGCCCGGCAGCTTCACCAGCTCTTCGCGTGTGTCGGGCACTTCGCCGCCGTAGTCGTCGATCAGCATTTGGCTGAGCGCGATCACGTTCTTCGCCTTGGAATTGAACAGGCCGATGGTCTTGATGTGTTCGATCAGCCCGTCGAGGCCTAGGTCGAGCATCTGCTGCGGTGTCTTGACCTTGGCGAACAGCGCGCGCGTGGCCTTGTTCACGCCGACATCGGTGGCCTGCGCGGATAGCGCCACGGCCACCACCAGCTGGTAGGCGTTGCCGTATTCCAGCTCGGTCTCGGGCTCCGGGTTGTCCTCCGCCAGGCGGCGGAAGAATTCGAAAATCTGGTCCTTGGTCATAGGTGCGCGGTCATGGATGCTGGTTGCGCGCGCGTTCAAGCGCGGCGAGCTTGGCTTCCACTGCTTCGTCCACTTCGTCCAGCCGTTCGAGGTGGCGGCGCATGGCCTCGATGCGCTGGTCACGCCGGCGCTGCATGGCCTCGCTGAAGGCGGCGGCGATGATGCCAGTGGGCATGGCCACCAGGGCAATGCCGGACAGCGCCACCATCGAGGCGAAGACCTTGCCCATCGGCGTGATCGGCGCCGCATCGCCATAGCCCACGGTGGTCAGCGTGATGACAGACCACCACAGCGCGCGCGGGATCGAGCCGAACTCGTCGGGCTGCAGGTCGCCTTCGGCCATGTACAGCGCGGTGGCGCCGAACAGCAGCAGCATGCCCGCCAGCGCCATGGTTACGATCAGGTCGTCGCCGCGTTCGGAAACCGCGGCCCACACTTCCTTGATCGCCTTGCTGAAACGGCCGAATTTCATCACCGCGAACACTCGCAGCAGTCGCACGGTGCGCAGCATGGCGGCATCGGCGGTAACCAGCGGCATGAGGGTGGAGACGACCACGACAAGGTCGATCAGGCCGATGGGCGAGACGATGAAGCGCAAGCGCTTGCGCCAGGCAGATCCCTCTCCCGGCTCCTCTGCCGCAGCATAGATGCGGGCAACATATTCCACCAGGAAGACCGCGCCGAAGAACAGTTCGAAATGCACGAATCGCGCGTGCCAGTCGGGCGAAAGGCTGGGTTCGGTCGACAGTGCGGCGGTTCCCACTGCTGCGAGGATCACGATTATCAGCAGCTTGTTGGTCAGCGTCAGTCGCCCGTCGGGCAGCGCGCCGACGAACAGCTGGTTGTGCAGGAATTTGCGCAGTCGCCGCATACCGGGACCCTACTCCGAAACCGATCCTTCCGCCAGATTGGCCACTTTCCACGCCATCGCTGCGCGTATGCGGTTGGCGACGGTGGGATGGGTATAGAACAGTGCCTCTTCCACCGGGCCGGCCAGCGGATAGCGGTATTCGGCGGTCTTGATCAGCGCGCCGGACAGCGCATCGGGCAGGCCGACGTGTGCCAGCGAATAGGCATCGGCCTCGCGCTCGCCGACGCGGGTCAGGCCGTTGGTGACAGGCTGGGCGAGGGTGGCGAGCAGGCTCATGACGAACAGCAGCACCGGCAGGCCGCGCGGATCGGAGATTGCCGCATCGGTGCCGAACAGCCGCGCCATGCGCGGGTAGAGCTTGTCGGTCAGCCAGAAGATCAGCACCGCCAGCAGCGTGACGACGGTAACGGTGCGCCAGACGTGGCCCAGCACGTAGTGGCCGATTTCGTGCCCGGTCACAGCCTTCACCTCGTCCAGCGATGCCTCGTCCATGGCTACGTCGGAAATGGCGATGCGGGCCGCGCTGCCCACGCCCGAGACATTGGCGGTGAAGTTGTTCGACTGGCGCGACCCGTCGAACATGAACACGCGACTTTCGGGCACACCCGCTTCGGCGGTCAGTTCCATCACGGCATCGCGCACCTCGCCTTCGGGAATGGGTTCGTAAGTGTTGAACAGCGGTTCGATCAGCACGGGCGAGAGCAGCAGCAGGAAGGATACGCCAGCGGCCACAAGGCCCCCGCTCCACGCCCACCACAGGTGGCCGGACCGGCGGATCAGGGCATAGATGCCCAGCAGGAACAGCCCGCCGATCAGCGCGGTGAGCACCAGCGAGATCGCGCCCTGCGCCAGGAAATCGCCGAGCGGCTGGCTGGTGCGGCCATACTGGCTCTCGCGCCACCAGTCGGTATAGATCGTCCACGGCAGGGTGAGCAGCGTATCGACCACCAGGAACACCGCCGCGATCAGGAAGGTGCGCAGCGCCCGGCCGCGCTTTTCCAGCTTGCCTGACAGCCTGTCGAGCACGCCGCTGCGCACCACGATCCACGTCACCAGCGCGGATACCAACAAGCCGAACAGGATCAGCCAGTGGTTGCCCGTGGTATAGTCGCGCGCCAGCGCCAATTCCTCAGGCCCAAGCGTGGCGATCCACGCCTGCGTCGCCGCATCGACATTTCCCTGCATTTACAGCCCCCTGCCCATCGGAGGCCTACCCTATACCGAGAACGTCCTGCATGGAATAGCGTCCCGGCGGCTTGCCGATCAGCCAGGTGGCGCCCTTCACCGCACCGCGCGCGAAGATCATGCGGTTCTCTGCCGAGTGCGACAGGGTGATGCGTTCCTGTTCGCCGGCGAAGATCACCGAATGCTCGCCCGCCACGGTGCCGCCGCGCAGCGCGGCAAAGCCGATCGCTCCTTCGCCGCGCTTGCCGGTGTGACCGTCGCGCCCGCTTTCGCTGTTGGCGGAAAGGTCGATCCCGCGCGCCTCGGCGGCCGCTTCACCCAGCAGCAGGGCGGTGCCCGACGGTGCGTCCACCTTCATCCGGTGGTGCATTTCCAGCACTTCGATATCCCAGTCCGGCCCCAGCCGCGCGGCGGCTTCGCGCACCAGGTGGGCCAGCAGCGTGACGCCCAGCGAAGTGTTGCCGGTTTGCAGGACGGGCACGGCCTGTGCGGCGCTATCGAGCGCGGCATGGTGGCTGTCATCCAGTCCGGTGGTGCCGACAAGGATGGGGATGCCTGCGCCGATGGCGGCGTGCAGGTTGTCCTTCAACGCAGCGGGCGAGGAGAAATCCACCAGCGCATCGTTGGCATCGGCAAGGTCGGCCACGCCTTCACCCTTGTCCACGCCGCCTGCGCAGGTGTGTTCGCCCTCTGCCAGCAGCTGCGCGATGGCCTGCCCCATGCGCCCCCGGCTGCCGATGATTCCGATCCTTGCCATTGCTACTCCTGTCGTTCCCATGCTTCATGCGCGCCATGAGCAGCAACCGCAACATCGTGATCCTGACAGGGGCGGGAATTTCCGCCGAAAGCGGCCTCAAGACCTTCCGCGCGGAAGACGGCCTGTGGGAGAGCCACCCCGTCGACCAGGTGGCAACGCCCGAAGGCTTTGCCCGCGACCCCGACCTGGTGCAGCGCTTCTACGACGAGCGCCGGGCGCAGGTGCTGGCAGCCAGTCCCAATCCCGCGCACATGGCGCTGGGGCATCTGGACCGGCACTTTGCCGGCGAGCTGCTGATCGTCACCCAGAACATCGACGACCTGCACGAACGCGGCGGGGCATCTCGTGTGCTGCACATGCATGGCGAGGCGCTGAGCGCATGGTGCCGCGCCTGCGACGCGCGCCACCGCTGGACCGGCACCTTGCGTGAGGGCCCTGCCTGTCCCGCCTGCGGCGAAGTGGCCATGCGGCCCGACATCGTTTGGTTCGGCGAGATGCCCTACCGGATGGACGAGATCTTCGATGCGCTGGCCCGCGCCGACCTGTTCGTCTCCATCGGCACCAGCGGCGCGGTCTATCCGGCCGCAGGCTTCGTCCAGCAAGCCGCCGCCCACGGCGCGCGAACGCTGGAACTCAACCTGGAAGAAAGCCTGGGCAGTCGCAATTTCGACGAGACACGCCTTGGCCCGGCCAGCGAGCTGGTGCCGCGCTGGGTGGAAGAAGTGCTCGGAAGATAACGCCGCCGAGCCTCTTGCCCGGCGGCGCGATCGATCAGTCGAGCATGGTGATCTCGCGGGTCAGGTAGACGCCGCCGATCTCGCGGATCTCGTTGTAGACGTTGACCACCGTCTCGTTCGAGTTCTGCATGTTGGCCTCGCCCCAGGCTTCCATGAACGCGTCATAGCGTTCGCGCGAGGGTTGCAGGTTCTCGCCGGGGAACTCGATCACCAGCAGCAGGTGGAAGGCATCGCCGCCCGGCGCCATATTGGCATAGATGCCATAGTCGATGATGTGCCCCAGTCCCTTGGCCACCTCGTTGCTGGCCACCCAGGTCTGCCGCAGGCCTTCGAGGTAAGTGTCCATCTGGCCCGGTTCGACTCGGACGGTGGTCAGTTCCACCACCGAATCGGAATATTCGTAGTCCTGGTATTCACGCAATTGTGCCGCCGCCGGAGCAGAGACGGTGGTGAGCGCGATGGCCGCGGCAATGCTGCCCAGTACAAGCTTTTTCATGGATTTCCCCCATTGCTAATGCGCACACGCCAACATGGCATGCACGACCAAAGGGGCGGGCGACCCTGCGACCAAACAACAAAGCCACCCCATGGTGGCAGGAAATGTCTGCCTGTGGCGGCTGTGAGTCAATGGTTCTCGAATTGGGCGGTCGCGCTGGCGTGACAGGGGGCTAGCAAGTATTTAACCTTGCAGCGCTAAGCTGCTGGGATGTCACGCGTAATCACCTTTCTCGGCCTGCTGTGCCTGGTGCCCTATGCCTACGTGGGCTGGTACTGGCTAGACTGGTGGCTGATTGCCGAAACAAACGAGCTCGACGCACACATGCTGTTCTACAGCTTCGTCCTGCTCGTGGCAGCGCCCTTCCTGCTCGCCTTTTTCGCCATCTGCTCCGCAGTTTCGAGCGCCAGGACCGTGAAAGCAGGTTTCATGCAAGAGAAGCCCATGCAGGTCGCGAAAGGCTCGTCCTTTCTCTGGGTGTCGGTGGTGGTTGCCATCACGATGACGGCATTCTCGTGGCAGCTTTACGGGATACTGTTCCCAGATGTTGAGGAAGGTCGCGACCGGCTGGGCCGCATCTGCGAAAAGGAGGGCAACGTCACGCATTGCCGTCCCGATCCAGAGAGGCAGCGCAGCACGATCGACACGCTGAACGCGCAGCGCCGCTCGCAATAGGCGTGCGCTATTCGTCGCCGTAGATGGCGACCGACGCCTCGTCCTCGCTCGTCACCGCGCCGCGATACATGCCGGCGGTGTTGAACGAATAGGCCCAGCGCCCGTCCGCACCCAGCACGATCACGCCTCCATCGCCGCCCAGCGCCAGCGTTTCCGCCTGCACGAAATCAGCGGCTTCCTGTGGGCCTTCGCCAAGGAAGCGCATGCGCGCGCAGATCTCGTGCGCCACGCCTTCGCGGATGTAGTATTCGCCGGCCCCCGTGGCGGAGACCGCGCAGGCGCGGTTGTCGGCATAGGTGCCCGCCCCGATGATGGGGGAATCGCCCACGCGGCCGAACAGCTTGCCCGTGGTGCCACCGGTGGAGGTGCCCGCGGCAAGGTTGCCGTCCATGTCCAGCGCCACCGCGCCCACGGTGCCGTACTTCAGGTCCGGGTCGGGCGTCAGGCCGGCCTGGCGCTGCGCCAGCCAGCGCTGCAACTGCTCCCAGCGTTCCTCGGTATAGAACCAGCCGGGCTCGGCCTGTTCCAGCCCGCGCTGGTGCGAGAATTCGTCTGCGCCGTAGCCTGCCATCATCACGTGCGGGCTCTGCTCCATCACCGCGCGCGCCAGGCTGATCGGGTGACGCGTGGCGGAAACGCCGGCCACCGCGCCGGCATCGCGCGTGGCCCCATCCATGATCGAGGCATCGAGCGAATTGGGGCCGTCGGCGGTGAACACCGCACCGCGCCCGGCGTTGAAATTGGGATTGTCCTCCAGCACGCGGATGGTCGCCTCCACTGCGTCCATCGCGGTGCCGCCATCGGCCAGCACGGCAGAGCCTGTTTCCAGCGCCGCATTGAGCGCGGCGCGGATTTCGGCATCGCGCTCGGGCGTCATGCGCTCGCGCTCCAAGGTGCCTGCACCGCCGTGGATCACCAGCGCCCAGCGGGGGCTCTCTTCCTGTGCAGCGAGCGGTGCGGCGACAAGGCCGATGAGCAAGGCGAAGAGGGTGGCAATCCGGTGAAGCATTGGCAGGCCTTTCGTGTTCAGCCGCAGGCGCGGCAAGCGGGATCCTTGGCGATGGCGAGCGTGCGCATGCCGGGCTTCAAGCCGTCCATCAGGTGCAGCTTGCCCCACTGCGGATCGCCCATGCCGCCCGTGGCGCTGACCAGTATGCGCACCGCTTGCATGGCGGCAAAGGTGCCGACCCAGCCGACCATGGCGCCCAGCACGCCGTCTTCGGCGCAGGTGTCGCAATCCTCGGCATCGAAGGCATCGCCGACAAAGCAGCGATAGCAGGGCTGATCGTCGCGGTGGCCCACAAAGGCACCGACCTGCCCCTGAAAGCGACCGACGGCCGCAGAGAGCAGCGGAATGCTCGCGGCAACGCAGGCGTCGGATACGGCAAGGCGCGTGGCGAAGTTATCGGTGCCGTCCAGCACCAGGTCGGCGCCCGCGATCAGCTGTTCGACATTGTCTTGCGTGATGCGCCGGTCATGGATCGACACCTCCAGCTTCTCGTCGAAGTTGGCGAGCCAGCGGCGCGCGGAGACGGCCTTGCCATGGCCGATATCGCGAGTGGTGTAGATGGTCTGGCGTTGCAGGTTGCTGGCCGAAACCTTGTCGTCGTCGATCAGCGTCAGGTGCCCCACGCCCGCGCCCGCCAGGTATTGCAGCGCCGGGGCGCCGATGCCGCCAAGGCCCACCAGCACGACATGCGCGCGCGCAATCGCCGCCTGCCCCGCGCCGCCGATCTCGGGCAGCACGATATGGCGGGCGAAACGGTTCAGCCGGTCTTCGGACAGGGGGTGAGGGTGCTCACTCATCAGCTCCTCCCTACCCGGAATTGCGCCCGGGTAAAGCGGTGCAAGGGGCGATCAGGCCAGCGGGGCGAGCGGCAGCAGCCGCGAATCGACCAACGCGGCGGTGCGATGGGCAAGGATCGCGTTCATTCCGGGCATCTGCGCAAAGGCGAAGAACGATTCGAGCGAGCTCTGTTCCACCAGCATGGCAAGGTCCCACCGCTCGTCTTCCGGGCCGATCAGGAATTGTCCGCCTTCTCCCTTGAACACCAGCTTCCCGCCGCTGGCTTCGAGGTGCGGCTGCACCTGTTCGACATAGATGTCGTAAGCCGCCGCTCCGCTGATCGGTTCGGCGGGCGCGAGTTCGGGCGCGTGCGAATAGTCGGCGACCTCGCGAAAGCGCAGCAGGTTGAGCATGACCACCGGCCCCTCGATCCCCCGCATGAACAGCGCGCGGCCCAGTTCCTGGGTGGCTTCGAGATAGGTCGTCATGATGGGCAAGTCCTTTTCTGGCAGAGTCCCGCGGCGCTGGTGACAGCAAGCTGCATGCTTGTCGACAAGCCAGTGGATCGGCTGCGCACAAGCCTGTGCATTGCCGGTGCACGGCCCGCGAGTGCAGGCCGTGGAAGGGTGTGTGGAATGAGGGTGGAAAGCCTGCCGAAAAAAGGACTGGTCCGGCGGCTTGGCAGGGCCGCGCCGTCGGTAGCTTCCGTTCCTAGCTTTCCAGCTGGCGGAGCAGGCTGCGCACGTCGCCATCCATGTCGGCATCGCGCTGGCGCAGGTCCTCGATCAGGCGCACGGCGTGGATTACCGTGGAATGATCGCGGCCCCCGAACTTGCGGCCGATTTCCGGATAGCTGCGCGGCGTCAGCACCTTGGCGAGGTACATGGCCACCTGGCGCGGGCGCACCACCGCGCGGGCGCGACGCTTGCTGCTCATTTCAGAGCGGTCGATGCGATAGAACTGGCACACCGTGCGCTGGATCTCGTCGATGGTGATGCGGCGGCGATTGGCCGAGAGGATATCGGTCAGCTGTTCCTCGGCCAGCTGCAGCGACACTTCCTGCCCGGTGAGCTGGGCATAGGCGATCAGCTTGTTCAGGCCGCCCACCAGTTCGCGCACGTTGCGTGAAACGGTGCGGGCGAGGAAGTCGATCACGTCCTCCGGCACTTCCAGCGGGGCGAACTTGGTCAGCTTCGATTCCAGGATCGCTCGGCGCAGTTCGATGTCGGCGGGCTGGATGTCGGCCACCAGGCCCATCGACAGGCGCGAAAGCAGGCGCGGTTCCACCCCGTCCAGCGCCTGCGGGGCGCGGTCGGCGGCGAAGACCAGGCGCTTGCCCTCGGCCAGCAGCGCGTCGATCGTGTAGAGCAGTTCTTCCTGCGCAGAAGCCTTGCCGATGATGAACTGGATATCGTCCACCAGCAGCAGGTCGAACCCGCGCAGCCGCGCCTTGAACTCGATCATCTCGTTCGACTTCAGCGCCTGCACGAACTCCACCATGAAGCGCTCCGCGCTGCAGTAGAAGATGCGCGCCCGCGGGTGCGTCTGCAGGTAGGCGTGGCCGATCGCGTGCAGCAGGTGCGTCTTGCCCTGGCCGGTGGCGGCTTTCAGGTAGAGCGGGCTGAACTGCGGCTTTTCCGCCTTGGCCATGCGTTCCGCCGCGTTCTTGGCCAGCACGTTGGTGCTGCCGGTAACGAAGGCGGCGAAGGTCTGGCTGGGATCGAGGCCGACGCTGGCGGTGAAGCCGTCCTCGCCGATCGATTCCATCGCCAGCGACGCATCGTTGGCGGCGCGGTGGCCGAAACCGTCCTGCCCGCGCAGGTCGAGGTCGGCGATCTTGCGGCGACCGGGATGCACCTTGATGGCGATGTGGCGCACGTCGCTGCTGGCGATCTTCCAGGCCAGCGACAGGCGGTCGTGATAGCGGTCCTCAACCCAGCTGGCCGAAAACTCGGTCGGCAGGAACAGGTCCAGCGTGCCGGTTTCGGGGTCGAGCTTGCCCAGCTGGATCGGCTTGATCCACTGGGTGAAGAGCTGGTGACCGAGATCTTTCCTGAGGCCCTGGCTGATGTCAGCCCAATCCGCCGCAAGGTCGATCGCCTGCTGTTCTTCCATGTTGTCTTCGCTGCCCTCTGTCTTCGCCGCGTTGTTGCGCCCGCTGTGCGGTCCCATCCGAATCATCGCCTTCCAAACCCCAAATAAATCCGAATGCCGGCCTGCCCGACGTCCCCTGTTGTGTTTCGACCCCGAGAGCCTCGACTGGTGACAAAACTTCCCCGTCCGGTGAGCGCGGGTTGCGCACACCGATCCACTTGTCGAAAACTCATTGTTGATGGCCGCGACAGCGTTCGTCGTGGCCGGAAGTCTGTTATGAAGGACTCCCGACGAAGCTCAAGAGGGCCCTGTCAAAAATATTTAAAAAATGGTCATTGACAGGCCGCAGTCCCGCAGACTTCCGTTCAAACCCCTGAAAAACAAAGATTAGTTTGTGACAGTCTCGCGAATCGCGGGATTCCCTACACTTACGCGCAAGCGCCTCGGGCATCTTTTGCACATGCGAAAAGGGCCGGTGGGAAAACCACCGGCCCCTGCTGTAATCTGTTCCGATTACGTTCTGCTGATCGGCGCGCTGGCGACCCGAATCGGGTTGCCGCAGCAGCGAATCAGAGAGCGGCGACGCGCTTGCTCAGACGGCTCATCTTGCGAGCCGCGGTGTTCTTGTGCAGCACGCCCTTGGCAACGCCGCGGGCGATTTCCGGCTGCGCGCTCTTCAGCGCGGCCTGTGCTTCGTCCTTGTTGCCTTCGGTGCAGGCCGTTTCCACCTTCTTGATGAAGGAACGGATGCGGCTCATGCGGGCACCGTTGATTTCGGCGCGGCGGTTGTTGCGACGGATGCGCTTCTTGGCTTGCAGCGTATTGGCCATGTCTGTCCTTGTTTCGAGCAGCCATGCCGCCCGTTGAAATCCTGTTCTAGGTAAAGCTGAATCGGCAGCAGACCTGCCGGAAAGCGGCGCAACTAGTTTGTCCGAGGCAAAAGGTCAAGGATTCTCCTACTTCTGGCACGAAGGGCAGAACCATGTGCTGCGCCCACCTTGCACGATCCGCCTTATCGGCGCGTTGCCGCAGCTCAGGCAGGTCTCTCCCTCGCGCCCGTAGACAAGGAAGCGCGTGGCGAAATAGCCCAGTTCGCCCGTCGGCGCGGCATAGTCGCGCAAGGTGGAGCCGCCGTCGCGAATCGATTGTTCCAGCACCTGCTTGATCGCGGGCACCAGATTTTCCAGCGCGGGGCGGTAGACGCGCCCGCCGGCCTTGCGCGGGTGCACGCCGGCGCGGTGCAGCGCTTCGCACACGTAGATGTTGCCAAGGCCCGCCACCACGTGCTGGTCGAGCAGCAGCAGCTTGATTGCCTGCTTGCGGCCCCTGATCGCTGCCCGCAGGTGATCGACCGTCAACGCATCGCCCAGCGGTTCAGGCCCCATGGCGGCAAAGGCGGGCCAGCTATCGAGCGCCGCCGTCTCCACCAGGTCGACATAGCCGAAGCGGCGCGGATCGTTGAGCGCGAAGCGGTGGTCTGCAGTCTCCAGCACGAGGTGGTCGTGCTTGTCCGGCGTGTCGGGATCGATTCGCCACCTGCCGCTCATGCCGAGATGGAAGATCATCGTCTGCGCGCGGTCGGTATAGATAAGGCCGTACTTGGCCCGCCTGCCCAGCGAAAGGACGCGCGCGCCTGTCAGCGATTGACCGAGGCCGGCAGGGAAGGGGAAGCGCATGTCGGGCCGCCCCAGCGTGACGCGCTCTATCCGCGCGCCATCGAGAAAGCGCGCCAGGCCGCGCACGGTTGTCTCTACCTCGGGAAGTTCCGGCATGGCCTGACCCTTTAACACCCTTTGCGCCGCGGGCAATTGCCCCTAAGTGCACCGGCATGAGCGAGCCAAAACCCGACACAGTCTCCTTCGGCTACGAAGATGTCGCCCCGGAAGAAAAGACCCAGCGCGTGGGCGCGGTCTTTTCCAATGTCGCGCGCAAGTACGACGTAATGAACGATGCCATGTCGGGCGGGATGCACCGCCTGTGGAAGGACCAGTTCGTGCGCCGCGTGAAGCCGCAGCCGGGCGAGGCCATCCTCGACATGGCCGGCGGCACCGGCGACATTGCCTTCCGCATGGCCGCCAAGGGTGCCGAAGTGGTGGTGGCCGACATCAACCAGGACATGCTGGACGTCGGCATCGAACGCGCGATGGAGCGCGGCCTCGATGGGCTTTCCTGGTCGTGCCAGAACGCCGAGGAGCTTACTTACCCGGACAAGCAGTTCGATGCCTACACCATCGTCTTCGGCATCCGTAACGTCACCCACATCGACAAGGCGCTGGCAGAGGCGCACCGCGTGCTGAAATACGGCGGGCGGTTCTACTGCATGGAATTCTCCACCACCGAGTGGCCGGGCTTCAAGGAAGTCTACGACCTTTATTCGCACAAGCTGATGCCGCAGATCGGCAAGGTGATCGCCAATGACGAGGACAGCTATCGCTACCTTGCCGAATCGATCCGCCGCTTTCCCAAGCCCGCCGAGTTCGAGGCGATGATAAAGAGCGCCGGGTTCGTGCGCACGCGGGTGGAAAAGATCCTCGGCGGCGCGGTGAACATCCATTCGGGATGGAAGGTATAGGGTGACGCGCCCGGCAACGCATATCTGGCGGCTCCTGAAATGGGGCCGCATCCTTGCGCGGCACGGTGCCTTGCGCGGGATCGAGCGCGATCCCAACACGCCGGGCCCGGTGAAGCGGCTGTGCCGCCTGGCGCGCTTCGGCACGATGCAGCCGCGCGAGCCCGACTATGCCGGCGCCTTTCGCGAGATCGGCCCGGCCGCGATCAAGCTGGGCCAGACGCTGGCCACCCGGCCGGACCTTGTCGGCGACGAAGCGGCGAAGAACCTGCTGAGCCTGCAGGACAGCCTGCCGCCCGTTCCGTTCGAGGCGATCAGGAACCAGATCGAGAGCAGTTTCGAACGACCGCTGGAAGAGCTTTTCACCGAGATCGATCCCGATCCGGTGGGCGCGGCCTCCATCGCCCAGGTGCACAAGGGCGTGACCACCGATGGCCGCGTGGTGGCGATCAAGGTGCTGCGCCCGGGTATTCGCGAAAAGTTCGCCCAGGATATCGCCACTTATGAATGGGCCGCAGCGCACCTCGAGGCGATGGGTGGCGAGGCCCGCCGGCTGCGCCCGCGCCTGACCATCGCCAACTTCAAGCGCTGGACCAATTCGGAACTCGATTTCCGGCGCGAGGCGGCTTCGGCTTCCGAACTGGCCGAAGCCATGCGCGGTGTGCACGGCTACGAGATCCCCGAGATCGACTGGGACCGCACCAATGGCCGGGTGCTGACCATCGCGTGGATCGACGGCGTCAAGATCAGCAATATCGAGGCGCTGCAGGAAGCCGGGCACGACCTGCCCGACCTTGCCAGCCGGCTGGTGCTGGCCTTCCTGACGCAGGCAATCAGCGGCGGGTTCTTCCATGCCGACATGCACCAGGGCAACCTGTTCGTGAAAGCCGACGGCACCATCGCCGCGATCGATTTCGGCATCATGGGCCGCATCAATCGCCGCGCACGGCAATGGCTGGCGGAAATTCTCTACGGCCTCATCACCGGCAACTATCGCCGTGTGGCGGAAATCCATTTCGAAGCGCAGTACGTTCCCAGTTATCACTCGGTGGAGGAATTCGCGACCGCCCTGCGCGCCGTGGGCGAACCGATGCGCGGCAAGCCGGTGAGCGAGCTTTCCGTCGGCCAGATGCTGGACGGGCTGTTCGCCATCACCCGCGATTTCGACATGCAGACCCAGCCGCACCTGCTGCTGCTGCAAAAGACCATGGTGATGGTAGAAGGCATCGCCACCCAGCTGCATCCGCAGATCAACATGTGGGACGTATCCGCCCCCTATGTGCGCAGCTGGATCCGCGACGAACTGGGCCCCGAAGCCGCGATTGCCGACCGGATCCGCACCGATTTCGACACCCTGCTGGGCCTGCCCGACCTGGTGCGCCGGATAGAGGACCGCTTCCCGCCCAAGGGTGGCGCGCCCGAGCCGCCGCCGCTGCCGGAGATCGAGCTGGTGTGGGAACGCCGCCAGCGAAAGGGGCGCGGTTGGCTGGGCTATGTCACCGCTGCCGTGGTGGGCGGTGCCGCCGTCTGGGGCGCCAGCCTTGCCGGCTTGATCGGCTAGAGCGTCTGGGGGAAATCCGGCCGCCTCGCTTGAGCCCGCGCCGCTCCCGGTCCACACCCTCGACATGATCGATCCGCTGGCATGGTGGGAAACCCTTGGCAGGCCTTTCGCGCGCCTGCCGCGCTGGGCCGCTGCCGCGGTCTTGGTGCTGCTGGCCACCAGCATGGCCTGGGCCGCCGTGGCCGTGGCGCCGGTGGACCAGGCAGAGACCGAGCGGGTCGAAGCCGAGCCTGATAATTCGGAAGGCGACCTTGCGCTCTACGCGGCGATTTCCGAGCGGGTGATGGCGGGCGAGGATTATTACCAGGCCGCCGTGGACGAACAGCGCGCGCGCAACTATCCGCTGCGCCCCTTCGTCACCGTGCGCCTGCCCACGCTTGCCTGGCTGCACAACAGCCTGGGCCTGGACGGCGTACGGATGCTGCAACTCGTGCTGTTGCTGGGCTGCCTGTTCGGGCTTTACCGGCGGCTGCCCGCGTCCATGCCACTGGCAGAGCGAGCGGGCACCCTGTTCATGCTGACGCTGGGCGGGGCGGCGGTGATGGCGCCCAATTCGGCGCTGATCCACGAATTGCTGGCGGGCCTGCTGCTGACGCTGGCCTTCGTGCTCTACACCCCGCAGCGGTGGTGGCCCAGCCTGCTTGCCGCAGGCCTGGCGCTGGCCGTGCGCGAACTGGCCGCGCCCTTCGTGCTGCTGTGGCTGGGCTTCGCCGTGCTGGAGAGGCGCTGGCGCGAGGTGGCGGCGCTGGCTGCGCTGCTGGTCGTGTTCGCGGGCGTGATGTACCTGCATTACCTTGGCGTTGCCGCGCAGCGCCTGCCGGGCGATCCCGCCTCGCAAGGCTGGGATGCCATGATGGGGCCGGCCCTGCCGCTGATGGCGCTTTCGCGCCTTACCGCGCTGCTGGTGCTGCCCGTCAGCCTGGCCGCGCCGCTGGCGATCCTGCCGCTTGCGGGCTGGCTGGGGCTGGGGGGGCGCACGGGCCTGTTCGCCGCGATCTGGTTTGCCGGTTTCTTCCTTGCCATGGCGCTGTTTGCCCGGCCGGAGAACTTCTATTGGGTGCAACTGACCCTGCCGGCCTATATCGCGGGCCTTGCCCTTGCCCCGCGTGCGATTGCCGATCTTTTCCGATCCGCGAGGGGCACTGCCTAAAGGCAAACTTAACCATCATTTGCGATGTGGCCTGCTTGGACTATTAGCGGGCCTATGAGCCGATGCTGCAGCAGCGGATAGACACAGACGAACGGGAGGCACAGTCGACCAGTCCTCGGATCCTGCTTGTGGTGGGCGGCGGCATCGCTGCCTACAAGTCGTGCGAACTCGTCCGCCTGATTGCCAAGGGCGGGGGCGAGACCAATTGCGTGCTTACCGAAGGCGGCGCACAGTTCGTCACGCCGATGGCGCTGGCCGCGCTGTCGGGCAACCAGGTGCATACCTCCCTGTGGGACCTCAAGAACGAGGCCGAGATCGGCCATATCCAGCTGAGCCGCGAGGCTGACCTGGTGGTGGTGTGCCCAGCCACGGCAGACCTGATGGCGAAGATGAGCGCCGGGATTGCCGACGACCTTGCCACCACGCTGATCCTTGCCACCGACAAGCCGGTGCTGGCCGTGCCCGCGATGAACGTGAAGATGTGGGAGCATGAGGCGACCCAGCGCAACATCGAATGGCTGCGAGAATCCGGCGTGCGGGTGATGACGCCCGACGAAGGCGCCATGGCCTGCGGCGAATTCGGCCCCGGCCGCCTGCCCGAACCGGAAATGGTGTGGCTGGAAATCGCCGACATGCTGGGCCTTGATCCGGGTATCGCGGGACAGGATATCGAGGATTACCTGCGCGCCGTGGAAGCTGGCGCGGAAGAGGAAGACTACGAAGACGACAGCGACCTGGGCAAGGATCAACCCGGAGGCCTTGCCGGCATGCTGGCAAGCATCATCCCGCGCTCCAACCCGCGCAGGATCGAGGAAGACGAAGTCACCTACGATGACGAAGGGGAAGGCGAGGAACTGGAAGGCGAGACCGCCTATACCGGCCCCGACCTGCCCGAGCCGGACTATTCCGGCGCCGAACACCTGATGGCGACCAAGGGCAAGGCCAAGGCCGCCCCACCGACCGACCGCGAGGCGATCAACCACGAGGTGAACGCGCGGCAGGAAGCCCCGCAGCCGTTCGAGGGGGAGGAAGCCGCTGCGCCGGTCAACCCGCTGGAACCCGGCCACGTGCAGTCGCCCGAACTCGACCCGATCGATACCTTCGACCCGCTGGCGGGCCAGCCCGCCTTCGAGCAGGATATCGAGCACCGCCCGCTGTACGGGAAGCATATCCTCGTCACCGCCGGCCCCACGCACGAGCCGATCGACCCGGTGCGCTACCTCGCCAACCGATCCAGCGGCAAGCAGGGCTTTGCCATTGCCGCCGCTGCTGCCGCGGCAGGCGCCAAGGTTACGCTGGTGACTGGCCCCGTGCACCTGCGCACCCCGCTGGGGGTGGAGCGGATCGATGTCGAAAGCGCGGAAGACATGGCCAAGGCCGTGCGCGAGGCGCTGCCGGTGGATGCCGCCGTGATGGCCGCCGCCGTCGCAGACTGGCGGACCAAGGATTACAACGACATCAAGATCAAGAAGCGCGGCGCTGCCCCGCCGGCGCTGGTGCTGACCGAGAACCCCGATATCCTGGCCAGCGTGGCGGCAAATCCGAAGCGGCCCGACCTGCTGATCGGCTTTGCCGCAGAGACCAACGACGTGGTCGACAACGCCCGCAAGAAGCGCAAGAGCAAGGGCGTCGACTGGATCGTGGCCAACGATGTCTCGGGCGACGTGATGGGCGGGGACAACAACCAGGTGCACCTCGTCAAGGAAGGCAAGGTGGAGCATTGGGACCCGATGACCAAGCAGGACGTGGCCCACAAGCTGGTCGAGGAAATTGCCGGGAAACTGACTGCCGATGACTGATCGTATCCCCGTCAAACTCAAGCGCCTGCCGCACGGGCACGGTCTGGACCTGCCCGCCTATGCCACCGAAGGCGCAGCGGGGATGGACGTGGTCGCGGCAGAGAATGTGACGCTGCGCCCCGGCGCGCGCCACGCGGTGGCCACCGGCTTTGCCGTCGCCATCCCGCCGGGCTACGAGATCCAGGTGCGCCCGCGTTCGGGCCTTGCGCTCAAGCACGGCATCACCGTGCCCAACACGCCCGGCACCATCGACAGCGACTATCGCGGCGAGCTGAAGATCATCCTCATCAACCATTCGCAGGACAATTTCCCCATCCAGCGCGGCGACCGCGTGGCGCAGCTGGTGATCTCGCCGGTGACGCAAGGCGAGTGGGAAGAGGTGGACGAACTGGACGAGACGACACGCGGCGAAGGGGGCTTCGGCTCCACCGGGGGGCACGGGGCGCTGTGAGCGCCCGGTGAAGCTTGCTGTCCGCTCTTGGGGTGGGAAGCAGACGTCAGAAAATACACTACGATCCTTCGAGTATCCCCGCCTTTAGCATCTCAAACTCATCTTCCGATATGATCCCGCGATCACGCAGGTCGCCCAGCCGCTCCAACTCACTCAGCACGTCCCCGGACCCGGAAGCCATCGGACCAGTCACCTGTGCCGCATCTTCGGCCGGCACGGGCTCGGTTTCCGCATCGGCAACCTCCGGGCGCACACGGTCGAACACTGTGGTGGAGACTTCGCCGTCTCTGAAGTATTCGACTTCGAACTCTTGCATGCCGAAAGCCTTTTCGGTTGCCACGTAAAGCGAGCCGCGCCCCGCGACGGGTTCACCGGCAATGCTCAGGATAACGTCACCGACAGCAAGGCCTGCCAAATCGCCCGGTCCTTCGGGAAGGATCTCTTTCACACCAAGCCCGCGGCGAGGGCTCCTCACAGCGTTTGCCCGCAGACCCAGTTCGACCCTGTTCGTTGCCAGCGGAAGCGGGCCACCAGCTCCTGTTCCGTTCCCGTCGCCATCGTTGCTGTCAGAACCACTGGTGGTGCCGGCCAGCAAGCCGAGCGCAGCACCCGCTCCGCCGCCCAGGGAAGCGCCAAGTGCGGCCCCGGCTAGGCCGCCCAACAGATCCGGCCCTTCACCGTTTCCTCTAGCACGCTGCTCAACGTATCGGACGTTGTCCTCGTTGCGTGCCGCATCGAGCAGGTATCCGAATCCCGCATCCTGGAAGGCGCGGATGGCGTCTTCCTTCTCCCGGTCCAGCGCATCCTCCGCCGCGAGAAGCAGCTGTTCCTCACGCGTCAGGACTGCGTATTCCTCATCATTTTCCAAAGCGTGCACGCCGTTTTCCAGCAGGTATCGTACGCGAGCATAGCTGTCCCAGTAGATCGCGATGCGCAGGAGCGTAGCAGAGTTGCCTTCCCCGAATTCGCTTGCCTCGTAAGCCGACAGGACGTCCGGCGTCAGCAGCAATTCAAGCGCACCCATCTCCCCATTCTCGAAAGCGCAATAGGCGGCCCGACGGATGGTATCGAACGACACATCGCGAAGATCAAAGCCGGCATCAAATAGCGCCTGCAGAAGGTCGACCCGACCACGACAGCCCATCCGGCGGAAGTCGCCCCGCTCGTCTTCCACATAGGCGCTGGCATTGCCGCCATATTCTGTCTGGATGATGTTTCTAAGTTCCTCAACATCATCAGGCATGGCCTGAGCAGGAGTGGCCAGAAGGAGCGAAGCAGGCGCGAGAGCAATCGCAAGCTTGAAACTATCCATTACGTTCTTGTGCAAAAGGGGGCGGACCTTTGCAAGATCTTGGAAGTCGAGTCTTCGCGAATAGGCGGCTTCTGCGAATGACCGCAATTGGGTCGTGAGCAGGCCTGCAGAGGCGAGCATCCCATCAAGGCCAGCCTAGTCGTAGATCAGCATCAGGTAGTAGCCGCGCAGCAGGCCGGGCACGGCCTCGCCAGCGGCATTGCGCGCGGGGCGGTATTCGCCGATGTCGCGGAACATCCGGCACACCCCGCGGGCATCGCGCGGGCGCCAGTTGGGGGATTGCAGCACGCAGTCGTCCACTTCGCCCGCCTCGTTAATCACCAGCCGCACCTGCACCATCTGGCTGGAACGGTTGATGAGCATGGCCGGAGGTCGGATGATGGCGCGCACCACCTGCCGCCCGTTCTCGATTACCGGCGGGCTGGCCAGGTCGGCTGCGGGCGGCACGTCGAGGTCCCAACTGTCGAACAGGGCCTGCTCGCAGGCGCGCAGCTCGGCCAGCGCATCGGCCATCGGGCCAAGCTCCAACGAGAGCGGCTCCATCTCGTCGGTATCCACGGTGAGGCGTGTGGCTTGCGGATCGAACCACACGTCCATCGAAACGTCCCACTCGGCTGACCAGGCATAGCCGAAGCGCAGGCCCCCGTCGGGGCGATAGGTGAGGAAATTCAGCGTCCCGGCATCGCCGCGCTGGCCGACGATGACGTGCAGGTCCTGCATGTCGGCCACGTCGCCGAAGCCGGCGCTCCCGATGCGGGCCTTGTTCGAATTGCGCGGCAGGTCCTCGCCTTCCAGCGTGATGCGAAGGCTGCCCATGGGGCCGTAGGAATAGAAATAGAGGGTGACCGGTTCGCCAGCCCCACCGAACTCGCGCGAGAGGGCGCAGTATTCGTCCCTTTGCTCGACGCTCCACGCGCCTTGCGGTTCGTAGGTTCGCGACTGGGCCTGTGCCTGCCCGCCAGTGCACAGCGCGGCGGCAGCGATGATGGCCGAGGTGGCGGCTCTGGTCATGGTTCTCCCCTTCGCAGCAAGGCTAGCTGTTGATAGCGCACAACAAAAGGGTGGCTACCCCGTGCGGGAGAGCCACCCTCTTGTCTTTGCGTATGGACCTGCGATCAGCGCCCGTCGCGGCGCACGGGCTGGTCTTCCGGGGCGATGGAAATGCGCACGGTTTCGCCCGAGTTGCCGGGGAAATCGGTGAACATGGCGTCCACCAGGTTGGGCACCAGGTATTGCAAGCGGTTGGAGGTGGAGGCGGCCTGGGCATTGCCTTCGAACAGCCGCTCACCCGTCTGCGCGTCATCGATCTTCAGTTCGATCCCGCTGGTGTAGACGGTGTAGCTGGTCACATCCGGCCCGCGGTCGAAGAAGGGGTCGTACCAGCCGAAGCCCCAGCTGCGCGTCGGGATATAGGCGATGCGCGTGTTGCCGTCGCGGTCGCGGAACACGATCGGGCGGCGATAGGTACGCCACGGGCTGTAGAACGGATCGCGGAAGCCATAGCCAAAGCCCGAGGAGCGGATACGCTCGCGCCCGTCGTCCACGCCATAGTCGAAGCGCACCAGCAGCGTGGCCTCTTCGGGTGCGGCGGCCTGGACATAGCCCAGCTCTGCCATCTCGGCCTCGACGTAGTCGGCATAGAGCGCGAATTCGAGGCCGCCCGCCAGCGCAGGGTCGTCGGCCACGACGAAGAAGCTCTGGCCCGCAGGTGCAGGCAGGTGGCTTTCGAAGCGCGAGACGTCGGCGCGGAAGGGCGTGGCGCAAGCGGCAAGGCCCAGCGCAAGCGCGGGAATCGTCGCGAGCTTGAGCCCACGCGTGAAGGACAGGGATTCGAACATGGCAATTCTCTCTATTGGCGACCGTGCGCGCGCGGTCCCTCATTCCACGCCCGCAAATTTCTGCGATATGGCGTGCGATAGCAAGGACAGAGTGAACCGGGCTTGAACTGGTGCCGGGCCGTGATCCCGCGATTTCTCCGCGGTGGCAGGACCTTAGCCGCGCACGAGGCCCAGCGCCTTGTAGGCGGCGTCCAGCGTCGGCGTGCCCAGTTCACGCGCCTGCGCGGCCCCGCGCGCGAGAATCGCATCGAGCTGCTCGCGGTCGTCCTTCAGGTCCACGAACCGATCGCGGATGGGCGAGAGGACCGACACCATCAGCTCTGCCAGCGCGGGCTTGAACTGGCCGAAGCCTGCCCCGCCATGTTCGGTCAGCACCGCCTCTGCCGAGGTTTCCGCCAGCGCGGCGTAGATGGTGACGAGGTTGAGCGCCTCGGGACGCTCGGCCAGTCCCTCCACTTCGCTTGGGAGCGGTTCGGGGTCGGTCTTCGCCTTCTTCACCTTTTGCGCCATCGTGTCGGCATCGTCGGTAAGGGAGATGCGGCTCATGTCGGACGGGTCCGACTTGCTCATCTTCTTGGTCCCATCGCGCAAGGACATGATCCGTGCGGCCGTTTCGGGAATGTAGGGGTCGGGCAGGGTGAACACCGGCGCTTCTTCCGAAGCGAAATCGTTGTTGAACTTCTGCGCGATGTCGCGCGCCAGTTCCAGGTGCTGCTTCTGGTCCTCGCCCACGGGCACGTGGGTGGCCTGGTACAGCAGCACGTCGGCGGCTTGCAGCACAGGGTAGCTGAACAGCGCGACGGACTGGCCTTCGCGGTTCTTGCCGGCCTTGTCCTTCCACTGCGTCATGCGATTGAGCCAGCCCATGCGCGCGGTGCCGTTCAGCAGCCATTGCAGCTCTGCATGGGCGGGAACCTGCGCCTGGTTGAACAGCACGGTCTTGTTGGGGTCGAGGCCGCAGGCGACCAGCGTGGCGACCATTTCCAGCGTGGAATCGTACAGCTCTTTCGGGTCGTGCGGCAGGCTGATGGCGTGCAGGTCGGCGAGGAAGATCAGGCAGGTGCCGTCTTGCGCCACGGCCTCGTCCTGCAGTTTCACGTAATTGCGGATGGCGCCCAGGTAGTTGCCAAGGTGGGGCTTGCCCGTGGGCTGGATTCCGGAAACGACGATCATCGAAGAAACTCTCTTGTAATAGCTGTTTGGCAGCCCGTCAGGCCCGGGCCGGAGGCGCTTGGATCAAGCGTGCCCCAGCCATCGCCAGGCCGCCCGCCCACGCACTGCGAAACGCAGCGGAGCCGAACCGGTCGAGAGGGTCATTGCAGTCATGGCAGCGCGCCTTAGCACAAGGGCGCGGCGGGGCAAGCAGGTCAGCGCCAGGTCTGTCAGCCTTGCGGTTCGCGCTTCTTCGTGAAGGCGGCAAGCCGTTCGCGGCTGACCGCGCCGATGGCGAAGGCAACGCCGAAATAGACCACCACCGCGCAGGCGACGAGCACGCCCAGCGCCAGCAGCCGCGCGAACAGGCCGGCGGCGTAGTAATCTACTAGCAGGTCGCGGGTGTAGTAGAGCGCGGCGCCCATGGCGGCAGCGGCCACCAATTGGCCGGCAAGGCGTCCCAGCAGTGGCCAGTCGAGCGCATAGTGCCCGCGCATCCGCAGCACGGCGTAAAGGATGGCGCAGTTGAGCCACGCGCCGATCACGCTGGCCGCAGCCACGCCTTCAACCCCGAAGCGGTGGAGGAAGGCCACGTTGAAACCGATGAACACCGCCAGCGCGGCAAAGGCGGCGTAGACCGGCGTGCGCGTGTCGCTGCGGGCATAGAAGCTGGGCACCAGCACCTTTACCAGCACATAGGCAGGCAGGCCCGCCACCAGCATGGCCAGAACCCCGCCTGTCACCTGCGCATCGTCGGCATCGAACCGGCCACCCTGGAAGATCATGGTGATGAAGGGCACCGCGCACACCGCCAGCGCCACGGCGGCGGGCAGGGTGAGGAGCATGCCCAGCTCGATGGCGTTGGACTGCACGCGCGCAGCGCCTTGCTTGTCATTCGCGCCCACGAACTTGCTGAGCGTCGGCAGGATGGCGGTGCTGAGGGCAATGCCGATGATCCCCAACGGCAGCTGGTTCAGCCGGTCGGCATAGTTCATCCAGCTCACCGCGCTGCCTTCCAGCTGGTTGAGGAAATAGACCTGCAGCAGGGTATTGATCTGGTAGGCCCCGCCGCCGATCGCGGCAGGCAAGGCGATGATGCCCAGCCGCTTCACCTCGGGCGTCAGCCGCGGGCGGGAAATCCAGCGCGGGCGGAACCCTTCCTTGTGCGCCCAGTATACCAGCCAGGCCAGCTGCAGCACGCCGGCCACGGGGATGGCCCAGGCAACCACGTAGCCCATGGCGACGACCGTGCTGTCCAGGCCATTGGTGGCCTCTAACGCCAGCAGGGTGACGATCAGCACGAGGTTGAAGATGATCGGGAAACTCGCGCCCGGTCCGAAGCGCGAGACCGAATTGAGCATGCCCGTCAGCAGCGTCACCACGCTGACCAGCAGGATGTAGGGGAACATGATCCGCGCGAAATCGACCGAATAGTCGAACTTGGCAGCATTGATGGGCTTGTCTGCCAGCAGCCAGATCACGCCCGGCATGGCGATCTCGAAAATCGCGGTGAGCAGGATCAGCGCGGGCACGAAGACGGAGATCACGTCCTGCGAGAAGGCGCGCGCTTCGGCAAGGCCATCCTCGCCCGCCTCGCAGTGCCCCCCGTTGCCAGCCCCGTGCAGGCGCTTTGAGAACATCGGCACGAAGGCCGCCGAAAAGGCGCCTTCGGCAAACAGGCGGCGGAACACGTTGGGGATTATCAGCGCCTGGAACCAGGCATCGGTCACCTCGTTCGCGCCGAGCACGCGCGCGAAGATCATCTCGCGCGCCATGCCCGCCACCCGGCTCACCATGGTGAGCGAGCCGATCGTCCCGACGTTCTTGAGCAGGCTCATCGTTCAGGCGCCCGCTGCCAGCCTGTGGCTCAGCCTTCGCCGCCGGTCGGGGCTTCTGCCGCCGGGGCTGCGCCGCCCTGGCCTTCCGCCGCGCGCTGCTGCTGCATGCGCTGGACGTAGAGGCCGTTGAAGTCGATCGGATCGAGCATCAGCGGGGCAAAGCCGGCATCGCGGATCGCGTCGGAAATCACGCGGCGGGCGAAGGGGAACAGGATGCGCGGCGCCTCGGCATAGATGAAGGCGTGGCTTTGCGCCTCGTTCATGTTGCGGATGCCGATCAGGCCGCAATAGGCCAGGTCCACGATATAGGCGGTGCCCTGTTCCATCTTGGCGGTGACGGTGACCTTCAGTTCCACTTCGGTCACGTCGTCGCTGGCGGGCTTGGCGCCGATGTTGAACTGCACGTCCATCTTAGGCTGGTCCTGCCAGCGATAGGATGCAGGGGCGTTCGGGTTCTCGACCGAGAGATCCTTCACATATTGCGAGATGATGCCCGCCACCGGCGCGGTGTCGTTGCCATTGGGGGCGGCTGCGGTGTCGAGATTCTTGAGAACGTCGCCTTCGTCGGCCATGATTCGCTTGTCTTTCACTGCTGGTTGGGCGCGCATGGGGTTGCGCGCGGACAAAATTCTGGGCGCGCGCCTATCACCCCTTGCGGATGGCCGCAATGCCGCGCCTTGGCGAGGCGAAATCGCGGCAGACTGTTGCATGCGTGCTTCAGGGTTACTTAAGGCGAGCTTGTTCAATTGATATTGGTGCCTATCTCGGCCACAATAGGAGTTAACGCCCGCGCCTTGGTATCCCGTGGGCAGATTGGGAAAGTTTCGTGATCGTAGAAATCGTCATCCTCGCCATGATCGCCGCCTTCCTGGGCATGCGGCTGTATTCGGTGCTGGGCCGCCGGGCAGAGCATGAGGAAGAGATCATTCCCACCAACCGTTTCGAACGGCCGGACGAACAGTCCGCCCCGCAGGTGGTGGCGCAGCCGAATGTCGATTCCCCGCAAGGCGACCGCGCGCTGGCCGGTTTCCCGCCTGCCATCGAACGCGGCCTGCGCGAGATTTCCGGCGCCGACCGCAGCTTCGAACTGCTGGGCTTCCTCGAAGGCGCGAAGGGCGCCTACGAAGTGGTACTGGAATCGTTCTGGAAGGGCGACAAGGACGAGCTGAAGGAACTGTGCGACGACGATGTCTACGAGAGCTTCGCCTCCGTCATCGACGAGCGCAACGAAGCCGGCATCACCATGGACAACCGCCTGATCCGGATCGAGGACGTGACCGTTCATTCCGCCCAGCTGGACGGCAAGATGGCGCGCATCGCCGTGCGCTTCGTGTCCGACATTGCCAGCGTCAGCCGCGACAAGGACGGCAACGTGATCGCCGGTTCGCTGGACGATGCCGTGGAAAGCCGCGACATCTGGACCTTCAGCCGCGACGTGCGCAGCAACGATCCGCAGTGGCTGCTCGACGAGACCGACCAGGGCTGATAGCGCCCGGCGCGTGACCACCGCGCGCCTCTTCACCTGTCTGGCAACGCTTGCGCTTCTGGCGGGCTGCTCGCGCATCATTCCCCCAGGCGGGGATGGGCAACCCAGCCCGGTTGCGCCCAATGCGGCGATCCTTGGTGTCTCTGCCGGGCCTGCCTTTGCCGAGCTGCCCATTCGCCCGATCGATGCCAGCCACGCGCTGGATGCCTTCGTCGCCAGCTGCCACGTGCCGCGCACCCGCGAAGACGTGTCGGGACTGACGCAGCCCGACGACTGGATCGGCCCATGCGATGCGGCGACGACCTGGCCACGCACCGATGCCGCCGCGTTCTTCGCCGCCTGGTTTACTCCGGTGGTGGTGGGCGACGGGCAGGCCTTTGCCACCGGCTATTTCGAACCGCATATCGCGGGCAGTGCCACGCGCCGCGAAGGGTTCGACGTGCCCGTCTACGGCGTGCCGGAAGACCTGGAGCGCTGCTGGCGCGACGGCACGCCCGAAGCCGAACGCGAGGGGCGCCCGCCGTTGTCGCGCCGTACGCCGGACGGTCGTTGCGTGCCCTATTACACCCGCGGCGAGATCGAGGACGGTGCGCTGGAAGGGCGCGGGCTCGAAATCGGCTGGGCAGCGGACCCGGTGGAATTCTTCTTCCTGCAGATCCAGGGCAGCGGCCAGCTGATCAGTCCCGAAGGCGAAGTGCTGCGCATCGGCTATGCCGGGCAGAACGGCCATGCCTACACCGGCATCGGCGGGGTGATGCGCGAGCGCGGGCTGCTGGGCGACGGGCCGGGGCAATATCCCGGCTCGATGCAGGGCATCATGCAATACATTCGCGAAAACCCGGCGGATGGCGACGCGCTGATGCGCATGAACGAAAGCTGGGTGTTCTTCCGCGTGCTGGAAGGGGCAGGGCCGCTGGGCTCCATCGGCGTGAAGGTGTCGGCAGGGAACACGGTCGCGGTCGATCCCGATTTCGTGCCTTACGGGGCGCCCGTGGTGCTCGACCTCGACCGCGACGAGGCCGATGGCCTGTGGGTGGCGCAGGATACCGGCGGCGCGATTACAGGGCCCAACCGCTTCGACACCTTCTGGGGCGCAGGCCAGCGCGCGCGCGACACCGCCGGCGGGATGAGCGGGCGCGGCACCGCGCTGGTGCTGTTGCCGCTTGCCTCGGCAGCAAGGCTGGGCGTGGGGGACGAGCGATGAGCCGGGCGCCGCGCGGCCTCTCGCCCGAGGAAAGCGCGCTGTGGAACAAGGTGGCCTCGACGGTGAAACCGCTGCACCGGACGCCGCCGGCAAAGGCGGATGCGGACCACGCCAAGCCTGTCGGCAACCCTCCTTCGCCTGTTCCGCAGCCCAAGAAACTGAAGCAGCGCCACAGCCACGTGCCGCTGCACCACCCCGCACCGCAGCCCACTGCTGCGCCGAAACCCTCGCCGGGCCTCGACTCGCACTGGGAGCGCCGCCTGTCGCGCGCGGGGATGGACCCCGATTTCACGCTCGACCTGCACGGCCACACGCTGGAACAGGCCTATCGCCGGCTCGACAGCGGCATAACCCAGGCCAAGGCCATGGGCGCGCGGCTGGTGCTGGTGATTACCGGCAAGCCGCGCCCGGTCCACGCTGCCGACCGGGCGGAACGGCGCGGGGCGATCCGGGCCAAGATCCTCGACTGGCTGGCAGCGGGCCAGCACGCCGGAGACATTGCCGCGATCAGGAAGGCGCACCGCCGCCACGGGGGCGAGGGTGCGCTTTACCTGGTGCTGCGTCGCCAGCGATAGCGCACTAGCCCAGCAGCATCACGTTCATCAGCCGCCCTTCGCCCAGGAAAGCCCAGACGCCGGGGATCATCAGCGCGCCAAGGAACAGGCCGACGATCTCGTTACGATGCCCGCGAATGTCGCCGCGGCGCGCCTTGGATACGATCAGCCAGGCCGCGCGGTAGGTGACGGGTACGAAGATGTGGATCCAGCTGAAATGGGTGCCGTTGTAGATGAACAGCGTGGCCGTGGCTGTCACCACCATCAGCGCCACCCACAGCTTGCCCAGTTGCTTGTGCAGGGCCGTGCCCTTGGGTGCCAGCAGCAGGTAGAGGCCGAGCGGCACGCAGGGCAGCACGGTGGTGACGTGGATAGCCACCGCGATGTTCTGCAAATGCGGCAGGTCCGGCGTCTGGCCCAGCAGCGCGCGGGCAACGGCATAGAGGCACAGCGCGGTCATCACGCTGCCCGAGACGATCACGATCGCGCGCACCAGCGGGCTGAGGTCGAGGGCGCCGGCGGGACGGTGGAACGGGTTGGCATAAGTCAGGGCGTTCATGGCGGGAACTCCGTCTTGGTGGGTGTTGCAACCTTTCCTGCCGCGTGCCCGCTCGCCCGCAACGCGCCCTTCGCCGCCTGCCCGCGGTCTTCGTGAAATGCGCCTGTTCCCGAGGGTTTGCCACTTTACGAAGCGCGAACGGGCGCTAGTTTGCCGCTGCAATGACCCGCGCCACCACGTCCGGATCGCCGCTGTTGCGGCGCCTTATCGTCGACTTGTCGATCATGCTGGTGATCGGCGTGGTGCTGGCGCTGCTGGGCCCTTTCGGCAGTTTCAACGATCCGATCGAGCTGCGGCTGGTCTACTGGGTCGGCCTCGCGCTGGCGGGCTATGCCTGTTACTCGCCGATCACCGCCGTGGTGGTGCCGTGGGGCCGGAAACTGGACTTGCCCGAATGGGCGCTGTGGGTGGCCGCCGTGCTGATCGCGACTGTGCCGATGGCGCTGGCGATCTGGTCGCTGGGTTTCATCGGCCGCGATTTCCGCTGGCCGCGACTGGACGAGGCGTTCGGCACCTATGTCAACGTGCTGATCGTGGGGGCGGGGATCACCGTGCTGTTCCACCTGCTCGAACGTTCGCCTGCATTGCACCCGCGACAGGACGATGCGCCCGATCCTGCACCGGCATCGGCACAACCGGGCGCCCGGCCCGAACCGCGCTTCCTCGACCGCCTGCCGCCAGAAATCGGCACCGATCTGATCGCGCTGGAGATGGAGGACCACTACGTGCGCGCGCACACGGCGCTGGGCAGCGAACTGGTGCTGATGCGCATGCGCGATGCCGTGGCGGAGCTGGACGGGCTTGACGGCGAACAGGTCCACCGCAGCTGGTGGGTGGCGCGCGGCGCGGTCGCCGACATCAGGCGCGAAGGGCGCAACGTGCGCCTGGTGCTGGACAACGGCCTGGAAGCACCCGTCAGCCGGGCCAATGTCGGCCCGTTGAAGGGCAAGGGCTGGTTCTAGCCACCCGTGGCGCGGGCCCGGGCTTCGCTTTCGTCCAGCTTCAGGAAGCGCACGGCGTTGCCGAACAGGATATCGTGTTTCTGCTGCTCGGTGAGGTAGTCCGCGTCCTCTATTATCGCGATGCTGCGGTCCAGCATGTCGGGCCACACCAGTGAATCGGTGCCGAACATGATCCGGCCAGCCAGCCCGGCATCGACCAGATCGCGCAGGTAGGTGTGGAAGTCGTCCGACCAGGTGATCGGACCGCTGATTTCGACATACAGCTGCGGGTAAGTCCACAGCATCATCTTCAGCTCGTCGTGAAAGCCGAAGGCCATGTGCTGTATCGAGATGCGAAGGCCAGGATGGCGGCGCAGGATCGGCTCAAGCAGCAGCGGATTGCCTGTCGCCACGCTGAATTCGGGATAGAACGCGGCTGCTCCCGGCGGACCGAGACCCATGTGGTAGCCCACAGGAACGTCCAGCTCTTCTGCCAACGCCCAGTAGGGCCGCATGCGGTCGTCGTCCGGTTCGATGCCGACATACTGGTTGGTAACTTCGCCCAGCATCACGAAGCCGCCATCGGTAAACAGTCGGCGCATTGTCTCGATATCCAGCGGCGGGTTGCTGCGGCCCAAGCGCAGGTCCACGCTGGGAATGAAGCGATCCGGCGCGGCGGCCATCCATGCGCGTACGCGCTCGGGCGAGCCCTGCAGCAGGGCGATGGCATTGTTCGCCTCCAGCCGTTCGATCGTGCGTGCCAGCAGATCCTCATCGCTGGTTGCGGCGATCAGCGGATCGTCACATGCGGCATCGAACCAGGCTGCCCCGTACTGTTCGGCATAGGGTCGCGAGTGGTCGAGCACCGGCTCGTTATCCATCAGCGGCACGCAGTACTGCATTCCGGGCGGGTAATCCGCCACGGTGTCGGCATGGACATGCATGTCGATCACCGGTTGCCGCGCCAGTGCGGGGCCGACAGCAAGCAAGGCCAAGATGGTGGCGAGCAACAGGTGACGCATGAAAAACCCCCTATGTCCAAGAGGCTAACGCGAAATGCACAACAGAAAAAGGCCCCCGGCATAGCTACCGGGGGCCTCTTTGTTGCTGCCGTTCCGGCGACCGGGCTCAGGCCAGGTCGAAGCGATCGGCGTTCATCACCTTGGTCCAGGCGGCCAGGAAGTCCTTGACGAACTTCGCTTCGTTGCCGTTCTGGGCATAGACTTCGGCCACAGCGCGCAGCTGCGAGTTGGAGCCGAAGGCCAGGTCGGCGCGGGTGGCGGTCCACTTGTCCGCGCCGGTCTTGCGGTCCTTGCCGACGAATTCCTCTTCGTCCTCGTCCGTGGCTTCCCACCTGGTCGCCATGTCGAGCAGGTTCACGAAGAAGTCGTTGGTCAGCTGCCCCTTGCGGTCGGTGAACACGCCGTGCGCCGTGTTGCCGGTGTTGGCACCCAGCACGCGCAGGCCGCCTACCAGCACCGCCAGTTCGGGGATGGTCAGGCCCAGCAAGTCGGCCCGGTCGACCATCGCGTCCTCGGTCTTCACCGAAAGCTTGCCTGCACGATAGTTGCGGAAGGCGTCGGCGCTCGGCTTCAGCCAGTCGAAGCTTTCGGCATCGGTCTGCTCGTCACTGGCATCGCCGCGACCGCCGGTGAAGGGCACGCTGACGTCGTGCCCGGCATCCTTCGCCGCCTTCTCCACCGCTGCGCTGCCGGCCAGCACAATGGCATCGGCCATCGACAGGTTGCCGCGCAGTTCGTCGATCTTGGCCAGCACCTTGCCCAGTTCGGCAGGATCGTTGACCGCCCAGTCCTTCTGCGGGGCCAGGCGCACGCGGGCACCATTGGCGCCGCCGCGATGATCCGTGCGACGATAGGTCGAAGCCGAAGCCCAGGCCGCCTTCACCAGTTCGCTGACGGAAAGGCCGCTGCCAAGGATCGCGTCCTTGAAAGCCGACACGTCGGCATCGGACGGCGTGGTACCGGCCGGAACCGGGTCCTGCCAGATCAGGTCTTCATCCGGCACTTCCGGGCCGAGGTAGCGCGCCTTGGGCCCCATGTCGCGGTGAGTCAGCTTGAACCACGCGCGGGCGAAGGCATCCTTGAAGGCCTCGTGATCCTCGGCAAAGCGGGCGGAAATCTTGCGATATTCCGGGTCCATCTTCATCGCCATGTCAGCGGTGGTCATGATCGTGGGCACCTTGACATTGGGATCGCCGGCGGACGGCGCCATGTCTTCGGGCTCGGGGTCGATCGGCGTCCACTGCCAGGCACCGGCGGGGGACTTCACCTTCTTGTATTCGTACTTGAACAGCAGGCGGAAGTAGTTCTGGCTCCACTCGAAGGGGGTGTTGGTCCACGGCCCCTCGATACCAGAGGTGATCGCCGAATCGGGCAGGCCATCGGCATTGGGGTTGTCCCAGCCAAAGCCCTGCGCCTGGATCGGTGCGCCTTCGGGCGCGTCACCCAGCAGCGCGGCATCGCCGTTGCCGTGGCACTTGCCGAAGGTGTGGCCGCCGGCGGTCAGCGCGACGGTTTCCTCGTCGTTCATGGCCATGCGGGCGAACGTCTCGCGAATGTCGCGGGCCATGCCTTCCATGTCGTCGGGGTTGGCGCCGGGGCCTTCGGGGTTGACGTAGATCAGGCCCATCTGGATCGCGGCCAGCGGATCCTCGATGTCCTCGTAACCGCGCTCGGGCTCGATACGCGTCACAGCACCGGTGTTCACCCACTCGTCTTCGGTGCCCCAATAGACCTTTTCCGGGTAATAGACGTCGGGGCGTCCGCCGCCGAAGCCGAAGGTCGGGCCGCCCATGCTCTCGATGGCGACGTTGCCCGCCAGCACGAACAGGTCGGCCCAGCTCAGCGCATCGCCGTACTTCTGCTTGACCGGCCACAGCAGGCGGCGGGCCTTGTCGAGGTTGCCGTTGTCGGGCCAGGAATTGAGCGGGGCAAAGCGCTGCTGCCCCTCGCCCGCACCGCCGCGACCGTCATAGATGCGATAGGTGCCGGCAGCGTGCCAGGCCATGCGGATCATGAAGGGGCCATAGTGGCCATAGTCTGCCGGCCACCAATCCTGGCTGTCTGTCATCAGCGCAGTCAGGTCTGCCTTCACTGCGGCAAGGTCGAGCGACTTGAACGCTTCGGCATAGTCGAAATCGGGATCCATCGGGCTGGGGGAAATCCCGCGATCGGTAATCATGCCCAGCGGCATGGTATTGGGCCACCAATCCTCGTTGGTGCGACCCAGCAGCGGGCGTTCGCCCATGTCGTGCTTGAACGGGCATTCGCCGCTGATTGAACCGGTCTTTGCGTCCATTAGTGCTCTCCTCTCTCGTTACTTTCGACTCATCAATGCGGAAAGGATGCGCTTGATCCTGTAATCCGTCCAATCGATAAGTTGGAACTGATTGATCGGATATGGCGTTCAGGCGTCAGAGCGCTCGATTTTCGCGCCCGAAAGAAAAGACCCGGCGCCGTCAGTGACAGCGCCGGGTCCGAAAATGGTCCGTTCGGCAAGCGATCAGGCGGCGACCGCTTCCTCTTCGGTTGCGGCGTTGCGGATCAGGTAGTCGAAGGCCGACAGCGCGGCCTTGCTGCCTGCCCCCATGGCCACCACGATCTGCTTGTAGGGCACGGTAGTGCAGTCGCCCGCGGCAAAAATGCCGGGCAGGTTGGTGGCGCCGCGGCTGTCGATCTGGATCTCGCCATACTTGCTCAGTTCCAGCCCACTGTCCTTCAGCCATTCGGTGTTGGGCACCAGGCCGATCTGCACGAACACGCCTTCCAGCGCCACGTCGTGCTCTTCGCCCGATGCGCGATCCTTGTAGACCAGGCCGTTCACCTTGTTGCCGTCGCCGGTGATCTGCGTGGTCTGGGCGTTCACCAGAATTTCGACATTGGGCATGGAACGCAGCTTGTCCTGCAACACCTGGTCGGCGCGCAGCGCGGTGTCGAATTCCACCAGCGTCACATGGCCGACGATGCCGGCCAGGTCGATCGCGGCTTCGACGCCGGAGTTGCCGCCGCCGATCACCGCCACACGCTTGCCCTTGAACAGCGGGCCGTCGCAGTGCGGGCAATAGGCCACGCCCTTGTTGCGGTATTCCTGCTCGCCCGGCACGCCCAGCGCGCGCCAGCGTGCGCCGGTGGACAGGATTAGGCTGCGTGCCTTCAGCACGGCGCCGTTTTCCAGGTGTACCTCGTGCATGCCGCCATCCTGGGCGGCGGGCACCAGCTTTGCAGCCGTGGCGAGGTTCATCAGGTCGATGGATTCCTGCGCCTTCACCTGGCGTTCCAGGTCTGCCGTCAGCTTGGGGCCTTCGGTGTATTCGGTGCCGGGCAGGTTCTCGATCCCCAGCGTATCGTTCAGCTGGCCGCCAAAGCGTTCGGCCGCGATGCCGGTGCGGATACCCTTGCGCGCGGTGTAGATGGAGGCAGCCACGCCGCCCGGGCCGCCGCCCACCACCAGCACTTCGAACGGGTCTTTGGCGGCAAGCTTTTCCGCGGCCTTTTCGCTGGCGCCGGTGTCGACCTTGGCCAGCACTTCCTCGAGGCTCATCTTGCCATTGTAGAACGGCTCGCCATTCAGGAAGGTGGCGGGCACGGCCATCACGTCGCGCGCTTCGACCTCGTCCTTGAAGGTGCCGCCTTCGATCAGCGTGGCGGTAATGCGCGGGTTGGTGAGCGCCATCAGCGTCAGCGCCTGCACCACGTCGGGGCAATTGTGGCACGACAGCGAGAAATACATGTCGAAGTGGAGGTCTTCCTCCAGCGCGGCGATCTGGTCGAGCACGTCCTGCTCCACCTTGGGCGGGTGGCCGCCGGCCCACAGCAGCGCCAGCACCAGCGAAGTGAATTCGTGACCCATCGGCAGGCCGGCGAAACGCACCCATTTGGTGGCGTCGCTGGCGCGGCGGATCAGGAAGCTGGGCTTGCGCTCGTCATGGCCGTCGAAACTGGCGGTGACCTTGTCGCTCAGCGCGGAAATCTCTTCCAGCAGTTCGCGCGTCTGCGCGCTCTTGTCGTCATCGCCCAGCGAGGCGACGAGTTCGATCGGTTCGCGCAAGTTCTCAAGATAGGCCTTGAGCTGCTGCGTCATGGTGGCGTCGAGCATGTCTGTCTCCTTGGGGAAATGACGGTGAAACCGGCGTCGAGACCCGGGGCGGGAGGGGGGATGGGGGATGCCCCGGGTCTCTTCGCGACCCGAACCGGCCAATCGGGGGGAAGGTACCGGTGTCGGGAAGGGTGCGGGCGACCCGTGCAGGACCGCCCGCTTTGGGGATTGGTCGGGCTTAGATCTTGCCGACGAGGTCCAGCGAGGGAGCCAGCGTATCGCTGCCTTCTTCCCAGGCGGCCGGGCAGACCTGGCCGGGGTTCTCGCGAACGTACTGGGCGGCCTTGATCTTGCGGGTCAGTTCGTTGGCATTGCGGCCAACGCCTTCGCAGGTGATTTCCATGATCTGGATCACGCCGTCGGGGTCGACCACGAAGGTGGCGCGGTCAGCCAGGCCCATTTCCTCGCGCAGCACGTCGAAGTTCTTCGACAGCGTGTGCAGCTGGTCGCCCAGGAACGGGAACTTCAGCTTGGCGATCTTTTCCGAGGTGTCGTGCCAGGCCTTGTGGCTGAAGTGCGTGTCGGTCGACACGGCGTAGACTTCCACGCCCATCGACTGCAGCATTTCGTACTTTTCACCCATGTCTTCCAGCTCGGTCGGGCAGACGAAGGTGAAGTCGGCCGGATAGAAGAAGAACACGCTCCACTTGCCCTTCAGGTCTTCGTCGGTGACGTCGAAGAAATCCTTGCCGGCCTGGAAGGCGGTGGCCTTGAACGGCTTGATGGTGCTGCCAATGATACCCATTGCTGTATTCCCTTTTCTGGTTTGGTGTGTTTGTGAACTCAACGCGCCAGATAGAGATTGATGCATCGCAAAAAAGCGATTTTGTGCGATTGCTAACATCGAAATAATCGATCAAAGCCGAACACGTTTCGGAAACTGCAACAGGTATTGCGGTTTTTGCAATCCACCTGCTTTCCGATCGCGTCTCATCTCGTCGACGGTATCCCACATCCCCGCTTGCCGAGCTTGCGAGCATATCCCCTCACTGTTCTACTGCGCCTTCGACTACGAGCGACCAAAGGGGGGAACATGAAATATCCGATGCTTTTACTGACCTGCGCCGCGCTTGTCGCTTGCGGCGGGGCCGATAGCGAAGCGGACCTGCAAGACGAGATGGAGGCGGTAAACGAGGCCGTCGTCGGCGCGGGCAATACCGACCGCGAACTGGCGCTTGGCTTCGAGATCTATCCGGGTGCCGAAGTGCGGACCAACATGGGCGCAATGGGCATGTCCATGGCGCTGTTCACCACCAACGACAGTGCCGAGCAGATGCTCGACTATTACCGCGCGGAGGCCGAAAGCCGCGGCTTCGACCTGACCGCTTCCAGCCCGCGCGAAAACCAGCGCACGCTGCGTGGTACCAACGACAACGGCGATGAATTCAACCTGACGGTGACGAGCGAGGACATGAACGTCACGCTGGGCGATCTAACGATCACCGCGGCCGACTAGTCACCCGCACTGTGCGGTCCTTGCCCTGCTAAGGCTGCCCTACCTGGGCACGGTGCAGCAGCTTCTGGTCGGCCAGCACCAGTGCCATCATCGCCTCGACCACCGGCACGCCGCGAATGCCCACGCAGGGGTCGTGACGGCCCTTGGTGCGGATTTCGGTCGCTTCGCCTTCGCGTGTGACCGTATCCACCGGCGTCAGGATCGAGCTGGTGGGCTTGAAGGCCACCCGGCAAGTGACCGGCTGACCCGTGGAGATGCCGCCCGCGATGCCGCCTGCGTGGTTGGCGCCGAATTCGACGCCGCCGTCCGCGCCGGGGCGCATCGGGTCGGCATTGGTTTCGCCGGTATTGGTGACAGCGGCAAAACCATCGCCGATTTCCACGCCCTTGGTGGCGTTGATCGTCATCATCGCGGCGGCCAGTTCGCTATCCAGCTTGGCATAGATCGGCGCGCCCCATCCAGCGGGCACGCCTTCGGCCCAGCAGGTGACCAGCGCGCCCAGTGACGAGCCGTTCTTGCGCGCGTTGTCCACCAGTTGCTCCCACCGCGTGACCGTCTCGGCGTCGGGGCAGAAGAACGGGTTGCGGGCAATTTCCTCGCGGTCGAAGCGCGAATAGAGCAGCGGCACCTCGCCGATCTGCTCCACCCAGCCCGTGATCGTGACTTCGGGGATCACCTTGCGCGCAATCGCGCCCGCCGCCACGCGTGCCGCCGTCTCGCGCGCGCTGGAACGGCCACCGCCGCGATAGTCGCGAAAGCCGTACTTCGCGTCATAGGTGTAGTCCGCGTGGCCGGGGCGATAGGCCTTGGCGACTTCGGAATAGTCCTTGCTGCGCTGGTCGGTGTTCTCGATCATCAGGCTGATCGGGGTACCGGTGGTGCGCCCCTCGAACACGCCTGAAAGGATGCGCACTTCATCGGGCTCGCGCCGCTGCGTCGTATATTTCGACTGCCCTGGCCGCCGCGCGTCGAGGTAAGGCTGGATGTCCGCCTCGCTGAGTTCGATGCCCGGCGGGCACCCGTCGACCACCACGCCCAGCGCGGGGCCGTGGCTTTCCCCCCAGGTGGTAAAGCGAAAGACGCGTCCGAATGTGTTCCAGCTCATGGGACAGGGCCTTTGCGCGAAAGTTGCGCGCCTGTCGAGTAGCCGGACATTTTCCTACGCCCGGTCGCTGCCGCTAGCACCGCACCATGTCCTGCCTTGTCGCCTCTGCAGTGCCGCCGATCGAGGTCTTCGGGTGGGCTTGCGGTTTTGCTTCCAGGACAGTGCTCCATGTGCTCCACATTAGCGGCGCGCTTGCGGACAAATGCGCCTTTGCGCTGGCTTTCCGGATCGCTTGCGGGCAGGAACAAACCGCGCTCAAGCAGCGATAGCGCAGAGGGAAGCCCATGATCGCAAAGCTGACAGGCACGCTCGACGATACCGGTGAAGACTGGGCGGTGATCGACGTGGGCGGCGTGGGCTACCTCGTCCATTGCTCCACCAAGACGCTGGGCACGCTTGGTGCGCGCGGGGAGAGCTGCACCATCTGCACGCAAATGCAGGTGAGCGAGAACGACATGCGCCTGCTGGGCTTTGCCAGTGCGGAGGAACGCGACTGGTTCCGCCTGCTCGATACGGTGCAGGGCGTGGGCTCGAAGGTGGCGCTGTCGATCCTGTCTGCCCTGTCGACCGGCGAACTGCGCGATGCCTGCGCCGGCGGCGATGCTGCCACGGTAGCGCGCGCCAACGGGGTGGGGCCGAAACTGGCCGCGCGCATCGTCAACGAATTGAAGGACAAGGCAGGCGCGATGCCCGGTCCGGCTGCCGGCGGCGGCGCGGCAGGCGGCGTGGCGGCAACGCCCGCAGGCGGCGCCAGCGCCGATGCCATCGCCGCCTTGCAGGGCCTGGGCTTCAAGCCCGCCGTGGCCGCCCGCGCGGTGGCTGAGGCGCAGGGCGAACTGGGCGAAGGCGCCGGGGAAGCCGACTTGATACGCACGGCCTTGAAGAAGGCCGCAGGATAGGAGTGACATGATGCGAACCACTGTACTGGCCCTGGCCGCCCTGCTGATGACCAGCGCCCCCGCTGCCGCGCAGGGCTATCCCGACAGCTTCACCTACGGCCCGGTGTTCGAGGACTTCGGCCCCGTGGCCGACGTGGAGCTGGACGTGGAACTGCCCGCCGATGCCGCCTTCCGCCACGTGTTCGACGTGTCTGCTGCGGCAGAGCCCGGCACGGTCAGCCGCCACCTCGAAAGCGCGGCGCGCTTCATCAACATGCACGCGCGGGCTGGCGTGCCGGTGGACCGCATCCAGGTCGCCATCGTGGTGCACGGCGGTGCGGGCGCAGACCTGCTGCAGGCAGACGCCTATGCCGCGCGCAAGGACGGTGCGGAAAACGCCAACCTGCCGCTGATAGAGGCGCTGTTGGAACACGGCGTGCAGATCTACCTGTGCAGCCAGAGCGCCGCGGGCATGGGCCTGGCGAAGGAAGACCTGATCCCCGGCGTGCAGATGGCGCTGTCCGCCATGACCATGAACGCGCTGTTGCAGCAGCAGGGCTATACGCTGAACCCGTGATGCGGCGTTCTATCGCCTTTGCTCTGGTCGTAACGACCTTCGTCGGTGGAGTTGCGAGCGGGTGCTGGGCAGACGACTGGTTTGATCGGGACAGATGCCTCGACCGGGGCGGAGCATGGGATTACGAGCGCGAAACCTGTAAATACGATGACTGACCAACCCATCCACTCCCCCGCCCGCCAGCCGGACGATCCGGACGCCGCGCTGCGTCCCAAATCGCTGACCGAATTCGTCGGGCAGGAGGCTGCGCGCGATAACCTGCGGGTGTTTATCGAGGCGGCCAAGGGCCGGGCCGAGGCGATGGACCATACGCTGTTCTTCGGCCCGCCGGGGCTGGGCAAGACCACGCTGGCGCAGATTATCGCCAAGGAACTGGGCGTGGGCTTTCGTGCCACCAGCGGCCCGGTGATCGCCAAGGCGGGCGACCTTGCCGCGCTGCTGACCAACCTCGAGCCCAACGACGTGCTGTTCATCGACGAGATCCACCGCCTCAACCCGGTGGTGGAGGAAGTGCTCTACCCGGCGATGGAGGACCGCGCGCTCGACATCATCATTGGCGAGGGGCCATCGGCGCGCAGCGTGCGGATCGACTTGCCGCCCTTCACGCTGGTGGGGGCGACTACCCGGCAGGGGCTGCTGACCACCCCCTTGCGCGACCGTTTCGGCATTCCCGTGCGGCTGGTGTTCTATACCGAGGAAGAACTGATGCGCGTGGTGACGCGCGGCGCCAGCCTGCTGGGGCTCGACATAGACCCCACGGGCGCGCGCGAGATTGCCCGGCGCAGCCGCGGCACCCCGCGCGTGGCAGGCCGCCTGATGCGCCGCGTGCGCGACTTTGCCCAGGTGAAGGGCGCGGCCACGGTCTCCGCGCCGATCGCGGACGAGGCGCTGACCCGGCTGGAGATCGATAACCTTGGCCTCGATGCCATGGACCGCCGCTATCTCACCATGATTGCAGAGACTTACAAGGGCGGCCCGGTCGGCGTTGAAACGCTGGCCGCCGGCCTTGCCGAACCGCGCGACACCGTGGAGGAAGTGATCGAGCCTTACCTCATCCAGCTGGGCCTGATCGCCCGCACCGCCCGCGGGCGCTGCCTCAACGACGGTGGCTGGCAGCACCTGGGGCTGGCGCCACCAAACGAATCGGGGCGCCCATCGCAAGGCGGGCTGTTCGAGGATGATGGCTGACGCACGCGGTTAAGCCGGTGCTAACCATGCGGGGGCGCTTTTCGGTCTCATAGTGGGACAAGCCGCGCACAAGGCCCGAAAAACCGCGATTTTTTTGGCGTTTGGCCCTCGAAATGATGGTTAACGCAATTGCGGATAAAGGTTTTGCGGGTCTCTTTGGCAGGAACCGGAAAAGGCCGGAGGTGTCACTCGGACGCCCTTGCCTGCCTTCCGGTGAAGCTGAGAGAGATCACGTATGTCGGTACGTATGGCCATTGCGAAACTCACCGCCGCAGCTGCGGGCGGTGCGATTGTGGGGGGGCGGCGCAGTGCATGTCGCCGAACCGCAATCCGCGCAAGTGGATTACAAGACGGACGAGGAAGCTGCTCCCGAGCTGGTTTCCGTCAAGGACGAGCCGACGGCGCGCCGCGAGATTCCGCCGCGCCCGCGTGAGCAGCGTCGCCTGCGCCGCGTGATCGAGACCGAGTGCTGCGAGGAACAGGTTGCCATGGCTGCGCCGCTTCCCCTGCCTCCGCTTCCCTCCGCGCCGATCAGCGGCGGCGGTGGCGGCCAGCCGATCATCATCGGCGGCAGCAGCGGCGGTGGCTTCGGCGGTGGTTTCGGCGGTGGTTTCTTCGGCGGTTTCTTCGGTGGCTCTGGCGGCGGCGGCAGCGCCGTTGTCGACATGAGCACCACCACCACGACCGGCGGCGAAGGCGGCGGCGATATCAACATCGATATCGACAACGACAATTCCAGCACGGGCTCCTCGACCTCTACCAGTTCGGGCGGTTCGTCCACCTCGACCAGTTCGGGTGCATTCACCAGCACGACTTCGACGGGTGGCTCGTCCACCAGCACCAGTTCGGGCAATGTCACCAGCACCAGCTCGACCGGGGGCTCGTCTTCCTCGTCGAGCACCAGCACCGGCGGCGTGACCAGCACGACCTCGTCCTCCACCGGTGGCGTGACCAGCACCACCGGCGGTGTCACCAGCACCACGGGCGGCGTGACCAGCACCTCGTCCTCCTCGGGCAACGTGACCTCGTCCACCAGCGGTTCCAGCTCCAGTTCGGGCAGCTCGAGCACGAGTTCCTCCACGGGCGGCAGCACCAGCGGCTCCTCCTCCACCAGCGGCAGCAGCAGCGGGTCCAGCAGCGGCAGCTCTTCGGGCGGCACGTCCAGCTATGGCGGCTCGTCGGGTAACGGCTCCAGCAGCTACGGTGGCTCGACCGGCGGTTCCACCACCACGGGTTCGAGCACCAGTGGCGGCAGCACCACGGGCAGCACGACCAGCGGGGCTTCGACCACTTCGACCTCTTCGGGTGCAACCTCGTCCACGACCACCACAGGCGGCGTGACGAGCACCACTTCGACGGGTGGCAACACCACCTCGAGCGGAGGCAGCACGACCACCAGCACCGGCGGTTCGACCACGACGACGGGTGGTTCGACCACCACGACTTCGGGCGGCAGCAGCACGGGCGGTTCGACCACAGGTGGCAGCACCACCAGCGGCGTCTCGACCACGACTTCGACCAGCACGGGCGGTGTCAGCACCACCACGGGCGGGGTGACGAGCACCACCGGCGGCGTGACCTCCACCAGCTCGACTTCGGGCAACGTGACCAGCTCGACGTCCGGTTCCAGCTCGACTTCGACTAGCACATCGACGTCCACCTCGACTTCGTCGAGCACGTCTTCGAGCACATCTACCTCGAGTTCGACCAGCAGCTCCACTTCTGGTGGCACGTCCAGCGGGACTTCGTCGGGCACGCAGGTGCCGGCGCCGGGCATGCTGGTGCTGTTCGGCGCGGCTGCGGGGGCGGTCTTCTGGCGCCGTCGCAAGGGCAGCAAGGCAAACGGAGCTGTTGCGGCCTAGGCCAGGCTTACAGAAAAACGGGGCTCACAGAAAAACGGGCCTTGCAGACAAACGGGGGGAAGGCGGCTTCGCGAGAGGCCGCCTTTTCCTTTGTGGTGCTATTGCGCGCTTTCGTCGCTGATTGTTTCCAGCCCTGCCGCGTTCCACGCCTGGATGCCGCCTTCGAGGTGGCGCACCGTGGTGCCGAGGTATTCGGAAAGCTGGGTGGCGGCGATGCCCGAACGGCGGCTGGAGCCGCAGTAGAGGATCGTCTCGCGCTCCACCTCGATCGGGATCGAGGCCGGGTCGAAAGTGCCAAGAGGCGCGTTGAGCGCGCCGGGCAAGCGGCTTTCGGCAAACTCGGCAGGCGTGCGCACGTCGATCAGCACCACGTCGCCCGCAGCCATCAGTGCCGCCAGTTCGGCAGCAGGCAGGGTAACGACCGCTGCGCCCGGCTGCGCCGAAGCGCTTTCGGCTGCCGGCACCGGGGCACAGGCGGCAAGGCCTGCCCCGGTTGCCAGCGCGATGGCCAGGACAGCGCCGCGCATCACGATGCCGCCAGCTTGCGCAGCACGTAGTGCAGGATGCCGCCGTTACGATAGTATTCCATCTCGTTGGCGGTATCGATGCGGCACAGCGCGGTGAAGCTGAAGGTCGTGCCGTCGCCGCGGGTGACTTCGACTTCCACGTCCTGGCGCGGGTTCAGGCTGTCGAGCCCCTTCACGGTGAAGCTGCAATCGCCGTTCAGGCCCAGCGTCTGGCGCGTGTCGCCTTCCTTGAACTGCAGCGGCAGCACGCCCATGCCAATGAGGTTGGAGCGGTGGATACGTTCGAAGCTTTCCACGATCACTGCGCGCACACCCAGCAGGATCGTGCCCTTGGCGGCCCAGTCGCGGCTGGAGCCGGTGCCGTATTCCTTGCCGCCGATGACCACCAGCTGCGTGCCGTCGGCCTTGTGCTTCATGGCCGCGTCGTAGATCGGCATGGTCTCACCCTTGTAGGTGGTGAAGCCGCCTTCCACGCCGGGGACCATTTCGTTCTTGATGCGGATATTGGCGAAGGTGCCGCGCATCATCACTTCGTGGTTGCCGCGGCGCGAGCCGTAGGAGTTGAAGTCCTTCTTCGCCACCTGGTGGCTGATCAGGTATTCGCCCGCCGGGCTGTCTTCCTTGATGGACCCTGCCGGGCTGATGTGGTCGGTGGTGACAGAATCGCCCAGCACGGCCAGCGGCTTTGCGCCGACGATGTCTTCGACCGGTGCGGGTTCCATGCCCATGCCATCGAAGTAAGGCGGGTTGGCGACATAGGTGCTGGACGGGTTCCAGTTGTAGGTGTCCGACGCCTCGACATTGATCGCCTGCCAGTGCTCGTCGCCCTTGTAGACGTCGGCATAGCGCTTTTCGAACATCTCGCGGTCGATGTTGGCGGCGCGGTGGTCGGCAATTTCCTGGTTGGTCGGCCACAGGTCGGCCAGCATCACGTCGTTGCCGTCCTGGTCCTGCCCGATCGGGGTTTCGGTAATGTCCTGCGTGACAGTGCCCTTCAGCGCATAGGCCACCACCAGTGGCGGCGAGGCGAGGAAGTTGGCGCGCACGTCGGGCGAGACGCGGCCTTCGAAGTTGCGGTTGCCCGACAGCACGGAGGCGGCGACGATATCGTTTTCGTTGATCGCCTTGCTGATCGGCGGGGCCAGCGGGCCGGAGTTGCCGATGCAGGTGGTGCAGCCATAGCCGACGAGGTCGAAGCCGATGGCGTCGAGATCGTCCTGCAGGCCGCTTTTTTCCAGGTAGTCGGTCACTACCTGCGAACCGGGTGCAAGGCTGGTCTTCACCCACGGCTTGGGCTTCAGGCCCTTTTCGTGGGCCTTCTTGGCCACCAGGCCGGCGGCGATCAGCACGTCCGGGTTGCTGGTGTTGGTGCAGCTGGTGATGGCGGCGATCACCACGTCGCCGTCACCCACGTCGTGACCTTCGGCGTCCACCGGCACGCGGACCGGTTCGCTCTTGCCGTAGACCTTCGACAGGTCGGTGTTGAACAGTTCGTCCACCATCGGCAGCGCAACCTTGTCCTGCGGGCGCTTGGGGCCGGCCAGGCTGGGGACGACGGCGCTCATGTCCAGCTGCAGCGTGCTGGAGAAGATCGGTTCGTCTTCCGGCGAGAACCACATGCCCTGCTGCTTGGCATAGGCTTCTACCAGCGCGATCGATTCCTCGCTGCGGCCGGTCAGGCGCAGGTAGTCGAGCGTCTTGTCGTCGATGCCGAAGAAGCCGCAGGTGGCGCCGTATTCCGGTGCCATGTTGGCAATGGTCGCGCGGTCGGCCAGCGACAGGTTGGCAACGCCGGGGCCGTAGAATTCGACGAAGCGGCCCACGACGCCGTGCTCGCGCAGCATCTGCACGCAGGTCAGCACCAGGTCGGTGGCGGTCACGCCTTCGGCCAGCTTGCCGTCCAGCTTGAAGCCGACGACTTCGGGAATCAGCATGGAGATCGGCTGGCCCAGCATCGCGGCCTCGGCCTCGATCCCGCCAACGCCCCAGCCCAGCACGCCCAGGCCGTTGATCATGGTGGTGTGGCTGTCGGTGCCCACGCAGGTATCGGGATAGGCGACGAGTTCGCCGTTCTGGTCTTCCGAAGACCACACGCCCTTGCCGATGTGTTCCAGGTTCACCTGGTGGCAGATGCCGGTGCCCGGGGGCACGGCAGAAAAGTTCTTGAGGCTCTTGGCGCCCCATTTCAGGAAGTCATAGCGCTCCGCATTGCGCTCGTATTCCAGTTCCATGTTGTGTTCGAAGGCCTTGGGATGACCGAATTCGTCGACCATCACCGAGTGGTCGATGACGAGGTTCACCGGGACCTGCGGATTGATCTTGGCGGTATCGCCGCCAAGCTTGCCGATGGCATCGCGCATTGCGGCAAGGTCCACCACGCAAGGCACGCCGGTGAAATCCTGCAGCAGCACGCGCGCCGGGCGGTACTGGATCTCGTCCCCCGTGGTGGGGTTCTTCTGCCAGTCGACAATCGCCTTCACGTGCTCTTCGCCAACGGTGAAGCCTTCGTCCTCGAAGCGCAGCATGTTTTCCAGCAGCACCTTCAGCGAGTTCGGCAGGCGGCTGATATCGCCGAACTTCTCACCCGCCGCAGCGAGGGAGTAGTAAGCGTAGGTCTTGCCGCCTACGTCGAGTGTCTTGCGGGTGCCGAGCGAGTTGGAGCCGACCTGTGTCATGGGCGAGTGGTCCTCTTGTGCGTTGCGGATCGGCTCCCGTCCTGCAAGACAGCAGCCGCTTTGCGGGCGAACTGCGCGTTTGTGCGCGTCAGGTCAAGTGGGCTATGATGCAATGCGGCATCGAAGCGGTTTGTTCCGCCGGATCGGATCGGGGCCGCAAACGGGAAGTGCAGCTTTATGGCTTTTGGAAATCCACGCAGGCGCAGGGCATCGCTGGGGGTTGGCTGGATGCTGGCCGCGCTGGTCTTTGCCGCCTTCCTGGGGGCAGCGGTCGGCCTGGTGTGGCAGAATTCCAGCTGGCTGGACGAAGACCCCGAGCATGAGATTGTTACTGCAGAAACGCCCGGCGGCTGACTTCACACGCTTGCCGCTTCGGTAGCGGCGCTGCGTTTCCGGCGCGGGGCGGCGATCCAGCTGCCGATCACGATCAGGATGACGCCGATGATCGTGGGCAAGGTTACTGCCTCTTCGAAGAACAGCCAGCCGAACAGCGCGGCCCACAGAAAGCCGGTATATTCCACCGGCACCAGCACCTGCGCCTCTGCCCGGGCATAGGCCCAGGCGATTGCCATCGATCCCGCCAGCGTCAGCAGCGCGGCTGCGCCGATCGCACCCATCGCCTCGATTCCGGGCATCGTGAACAGGAACGGCGCGGCGAGCAATTGCACAAGCCCGCTGATGCCGGCGTGCATGGTGGCCACTTCCACCGGTCCGGCCTGCTGCGACTGCTTGCGGATGACCACGAAGTTGTAGGCATAAAGCAAGGCGGAGACGAACAGCGAGGCAAGGCCCAGCAGCACGTCGCCATCCATGTCGCTGCGGCCCAGCCGCCCGCCGACGATCACCAGTGTGCCGGCAAATCCCAGCAGCGATGCGCCGATGGCAGTGCGGCGGATCTGCTCGCCCAGCAGCAGGTGCGCAAAATACAGCGCCAGCAGCGGGGCGACGAAGCTGATGGCAATCGCCTCTGCAATCGGCAGCTTGGTGAGCGCATAGAAGAAGGTGAGCGCCATGAAGGCCGAGATCACGCCGCGCTCCACGTGCAGGCGCATCACCTTCGCGGTGGGCCAGGCGGTCTTGCGGGCCAGCCAGACCGGCGCGATTATCGCTGCCGCGAGCAGTGATCGCAGCAGCGAGGCGGTGTAGACGCCTGCCAGCAACGACGCGCCTTTCATCTGCGCATCCATCAAAGAGAGGAAACCGACCCCGGCAAAGGCTGCAAGGAATGGCAGCAGGAGGCGTTGGGGGTGGTCCATGGCCTGCTCCTAGGATGCGCGCGCAGCGTCGTCACGCGGCAATCGCTTGCTCGCATCCGTGGCACCGTTCAGCCCCGGCTCAGCGCGCGTGCTTGATCCAGCGGTCGCCGAGGGGCAGAAATGCAGGAAAATCATGGTTAACGAGGGACCGAGTCGCATGAACAGGGCGCGCATCTACTTGTTGGGGCTGGCTGCGGCGATGGCCGCCGCGCCGGCATCCGCCCAGGTGCTGTTCGCCCAGAACCCCCTGCAGCACGAAGACGCTGTTCCGGTAACCTCAACACCCATCTTCGAATCGCACGAGGTCGTGCAGCAAGACCCGCGAGAGGCGGCGGTGCAGCACTGGTCGATCGACAATGCCATGGCGCTGGCGGCGGTGATCGAAGGGATCGGCAGCGAGGGGCTCGACCCCGCCGACTATCGGCCAGACCTGCTGCGCGCGGAAATCGGCCGCGGGGAAAGCCGCGAGCTGGATGTGCGCGCCAGCGGCGCCTTCACCTGGCTGGTGGAGGACCTGCGCGACGGGCGCACGCCAATGGAAGCGCGCCGGCAGTGGTTCGTAGTCGATCCCGATGCCGACCTGATGCCCACGGGCGACCTGATGGCAGAGGTCCTGGAAAGCGGGGATGTAGCGGGCATTGTTGCGGCCCTGGCGCCCGTCCACGCAGACTATGCCGCGCTGAAGGAAGCGCTGGTGACGACGCCCGAAGGCGACGTGGAGATGCACCAGCTGATTCGCGCCAACATGGATCGCTGGCGCTGGTTGCCGCGCGACCTTGGCGGGCAGTACTTGCTGACCAACGTGCCCGAATACCAGCTGCGGCTGATGGTGAACGGGCAGATCATCCGCACCTATCGCACCATCGTCGGTGCGCCGGGGCGCACGGCCACCCCGCAGCTGGCCGAAACGGTGGAAGGCGTGGTGTTCAACCCGACTTGGACGGTACCGCAAAGCATCGTGCGCGGTGAGGGGCTGGGCAACCGCGTGCTCAACAACCCGCGCTGGGCGCGCGCCAACGGCTATCGCGCCACGCGCGGTGCCAACGGCTATATCGCAGTGGTGCAGCAGCCGGGGCCGGGCAATTCGCTGGGCATGATGAAGCTCGACATGCCCAATCCGCACGCGATCTTCCTGCACGATACGCCCGCGCGGCACCTGTTCGACAGTTCCAACCGCGCGCGCAGCCACGGTTGCATCCGGGTGGAACGGGCGCTGGAACTGGCGATGACGGTGGCGATCCTGGGCGGCGGTGCCACGCGCGATGAGGCGGTGAACATTTCGGGCAGCGGCGAATACACCCGTGTACCGGTGGAGCGGACCATGCCCGTCTATATCACCTATTTCACCTATGGCGTGGATGTGGACGGAACCTTGCGGGCGTTCGACGACCTTTATGACCGCGATGCCCCGGTGCTGGCGGCGCTGGACGCCCCGCGCGTGGGCAACCGCGCCCGCGAAAGCGACGAGGAAGTAATCGAGATCGTCGACGACCTGCGCACCACGGTCAGTTGACTGGCGCTATTCGCGGTCCGGCATCACGAAGGCGTCGTCGAATTCCTCTGGCGAGACTTCCGTATCCAGTTCCGCTTCGCGTGCGGCCTGTGCCTCGGCTTCGCGCCGGTTGTTTTCGGCGGCAATGGCTTCGAAGTCGGGGGTTTCCTGCGGGGGCGCTTGTACCTGCTCGCCATTCGCACCGATCCCCAGCGAATCCGCGAACAGCAGCCGTCCGCCCATAAGCCGGGTGAGCGCCTGCGGGAACACTTCCGGCCCGAAGGCAAAGCAGCCGTTGGAACGGCCCAGCCGCCCCCAGCGCGCGACATGGTCGGGCGTGGCATAGTTCGCGGCGTGCATCACGATCGCGCGCGGGAAGGCATTGGAATTGTCCGCATCCAGCCCGCCAAGGCGCACCGATGTGCCATAGCGGCCTTCGTACCATTCCCAGGTGATATAGGCCCCGCGACTGGTGGCCCACGAGTTGGTGAGGTTGGAATAGCCGTTCAGCCAGCCGTCGTGCTCCGGGTCGGAGCCGCTGCCGTGGCTCACCAGCACGCTGTCTGCCGTACCGGCCTCCAGGTTCACGAAATGGAAGCGCGGCTGGCTGGAATGGAGGCCGAAATCGGCAATGCCCACGAGGTCGCGCCGCCACAGCGCCGCCCCGGCGCGTGCGACCTCTTGCTGCGCGATGCCAAGCAGGCGGCGGGTGCGCGGATCGGGCCCGGCCTGCGCGAACAGGCGGCCTGGCGCGGCGCCCAGCGCGGCCCCGGCAGCCAGCGATCCGGCAAGGAAATGGCGGCGGTCCATGTGTGCCTTCTATCGCAAACGCGCTCGATTTTACACCAATACCACCTGTGTGGCATGCAAAACCCGGCGGATCTGTGGTGGGAAGGACGGCATGAGAAATCCTGCAAAATTGCTTGCCATCGCGGCGCTGGCGCTTGCGGCAGCAGCTCCGGCAGCAGCCGACAGCTCCGAATACGAACAGAGCGGGTCGACGGCGATCTACGACGCCGACGGCGCCCGCATGCTGCGCGAAAACGACGGGGTCACCCTGCAGTGGATCGGCTGGGACCGGCGCGGCACGGCCAATGTCATCGTGGAGCAAGACGACACTTACACGCTGACTGCGCGGCAGCAGGCGGATAATGGCCAGGGCAGCCTGGCGATGGACGGGTACATCAGCGAGATCGGCCCCGGCTATTTCACCTTCCAGGGCACCATCACCATCGAGGGCGCGCCGGACCGCGAGCGGTATTGCAGCGAAAACAAGCTGTGGCATTTCGCCGTTACGCAGAACCGCCAGTACTGGCGCCTGCGCGAATTCGAATGGTGCGACGACCTCACCGACTACATCGACATCTACATGTGAGCGGTGGGCGAGGGGCCTTAGCCCTTCAGCTTGTCGATCGCCTCGCAGCTGGCTTCGATATAGGCGCCGTTGTCGTGCCGGTGCGTACCCACGAAGTGGATGAAGCGGGTGTCATCGCCCCAGGCCTCGTTCCAGTAATTCATGTAGCGATCGTAGGGCAGCACCACCGGCTCCGGTTCGTTGGAGAGGTGGAAGTTGCTGGTCACCTGCTCGGTGCCCCAGATGCTGACGTCCTCCTCGCCGATCATGCGCTTCATTTCCGTCAGGAAGGCGCTGGCCAGCGGGCGGCCGTTGCCGGTGGCGGCGAACCCGGCAAAGCCCGAACAGCCGCGGGTGTATTTCCAGCCGCGCGCGGCGTCGATGGTGTCGAGACGCGATTCGATGCGCGTCTGCACGTGCCCCTCGGCCGCGCCATCGGGATAGAAGTGCTCGCGAAATTCCTGCAGCGCCAGCGGACCCATCCGGGCATCCTCGCCGCCCAGGAACAGGAAGCTGCGGTTGCGCGCGATGGCCGCGGCCACTTCGGGCACCGGGCCCATGGTCACCGTGTCGCTGTCCAGCTGGATCCAGTATTCACCCGCGCGGTTGTCGAGGATGGTCAGCAGCCGTTCCCAGGTGCCCCCGGCGGGGAATTCGTTCAGCGTGACGTCGGCAAGGCGCATGATCTGCGGATCGCCGCAATGGTGCGCCAGGATCGCGCGGTCCTGCGCCGTCAGCGTGCCATCGTCGAGAATGGCGACGCGGCCCCGGCGCAATTCGTGCCACAGCGATTTCACCGCCACCAGGTAAGGCAGCAGTACCGCCGTGCCGATCATCGAGAACAGCACCACGCCATCCTGCTTCGGCTCGATCGGCGGGGTTTCCAGAATGCCCGTGATCGCTTCCGCGTGGCGCGTGGCTTCCATCTTGGATCGCCAGCGGCGCGGGAGGAGGTTACCCATGTTCATGGCGGTCAGTTCTCCAGCACCATGCGATCGTCGGCGATGCGCACGTGGTCGATGGTTTCGAGGAAGCTCTGGCCCAGCAGCGAAACGCCCAGGCCTTCGGGAATGATGACGGCGCGCACGTCCTGCGCCTCGAAATCGCCCAGCCGCATGCGCGGCAGGCTGGTGTTCACGCCGTAGACAGTGCCGCTGGCGCCTTGCGCCACGGGCGCGACCTGGCTGTCGTCCCAGTAGAGGCCCATGGCCAGCGCATCGTCTCCGGTCAGCGCAACCACGCTGGCGCCGGTATCCACCAGCATGCGCGAGGGCACGCCATCCACGGTGACGTCGGCATAGAAGTGCCCGTCGTATTCGCGCTGCAAGGTCACTTCGTGGCCCCACTCCGGGGTGGTGGTCTGCTGCGCGGCGCCCAGGGTGATCGGATCGTTATCCTTGCGCGCCTGCTCGGCGTTAAGAGCCTGATCCACCTGCAGAACGGGCATGGCAAACCCGATCGCGCCGCCGACGATCAGCACACAGGCGAGGGGAAGCCGCATATCCATCGCTGCGCATGTTAATTCTTAAGCATTGCCAACGGGTAAAGGCGGTTTTCATCGGCCATGGCCAGCATCGAGGCGGCATGGCGGCGGGCCACGGCGCGCTGGTCCTCGCCATAGCCGCCGCCCAGCGCGCTGGCGACGGGCAGGCCCCGCCGACGGGCCTGTGCGATCACGTAGCGGTCGCGCCTTTCCAGGCCTTCGTCGGTCAGCGCGAGGCGGCCCAGCTTGTCCTGCCCGTGCGGATCGACTCCGGCCTGGTAAAGCACCAGATCGGGCGCAAAGCCGTCCAGCAGCGGCGGCAGTTCGCGTTCCACCACCTCCATGTAGCCGTCGTCGTCGGTGCCATCGGGCAGGCCCACGTCGCGATTGGAACGCGCCTTGCGGGCGGGAAAGTTCTTCTCGGCATGGATGGAGAGGGTGAAAATGTCATCGCGCAGCGCGGTGAGGCTGGCGGTGCCATCGCCCTGGTGCACGTCGAGGTCGACGATCAGCACGCGCGCCGCATCGCCTTCGGCAAGCAGCCGGTGGGCGGCCACGGCGAGGTCGTTGAACACGCAGTAGCCCGCACCGGTGTGGTGCAGTGCATGGTGACTGCCCGCCGCGCTGTTGGCGGCATAGCCGTGCTGCATCGCCAGCTGCGCGGCCAGCCAGGTGCCGCCATTGGTGTGGCGCACACGCGATGCGATGTGCGGGGTGACGGGAAAGCCGATCCGCCGCTCCTTCTCTCGCGGCACGCTGGCGGTGAAGACCTGCTCGACATAGTCGGGGCAGTGCACCGCCTCCAGCCATTGGCGCGGCATGGGATCGGGCGCATGTTCGGTGATAGGGGTTCCGCCATTGCTCGCCTGGGCGCGCAGTTCCTCCATCACCAGGTAGTACTTGTCGAACCTGAAAGTGCCGCGATCAGGGTGCGGCGCCATGTAATCGGCGTGGTGGACGACGTGGAGCAAGCTTTGGGCCGGGTCCTATATTCTTCACCGATTTCGATGTGGCCGATGGACAGGCGCTCTATCCGTGCCTCGCGCAGACGCAGCCGTCCGATTGCCAGCCGACCGATCACGAGCGTGCCGATGGCCACCGCGCCGATAGCCAATGCCCCCAGTGCGAGCGCCCCGATGGCGGATGCCCCGGTAGCACTTGCCCCGGTTGCAACGGCGCCTGTTGCAGCGGCTCCGCTTGCCGATGCGCCAACAGCGGTGTCGCCTCGGGCGGCAGGCAAGGTGGCCTCGTTCCGGGTGGTTCCGGCAGGGTCCTGTGCCATCCTAGCCTCCTGCCAATGCCAGCAATTCGGCGTAGACCTCTTGCGTGCTGCGGCTGGCGGAATTGCGCCAGCTCACGACATTTTCCTGCGTGTTCAGCAAGCTGCCGTCGCTGCCGATCACCAGCACGTTGGGCGTGCCTTCGGAGGTGACGCCAAAGCGCTCTGCAATGTCGAGATTGAAGCCGTCACCGGTCTGCGGCAGGCCGACGTCGATATATACCGCCTCGTAATGCGCCTCTAGCAGCGCGGTGAGATCCGGCTCCATCAGGTAGCTCGTCAGCGCGCGGCTGTCGTGGCACCAGTTGGCGCCCATCACGACCAGCACCAGCCTGTCGTTGGCTGCTGCCCTTGCAAGGGCGTTATCGACAGCGCCATGGGCATCGATCGAAGGATCGAAAATGGCGCCTTCGGGATGTGTCGTCTCCGCCTGGCCACCGCCGCCGTGAGGCGTATGGGCGCAAGCTGAGGTCATCAGCGCCAGGGCAAGCGGGGCCGCCGCCAGCCGCAGTTTTGCAGCAAGGGCAGCCCCGCAGGTGCTCACTTGCCCTTGTCTCCGCCCTTCTTCGCCGCAGCTTCTTTCTCGGCGATGATCTTCTTTTCCTGCTCGGGCGTCAGCTTCTCGACCTTCTTTTCGTCACTCATCGTACTTCCCCCTGTCTTATTCCGCCGCTTGGGCAGGCGCGGCGTCGGCCTGTCCGGCATCGCTCATGCCGGCTTCGATCTCGGCGGCTTTCGCCTCGACCAGTTGCACGATGTGATCGAGCATCGTTTCGCTCTCGACGTGATGGTCGGTCACGCCCGAAAGGTAGACCATGTGCTTGCCGGCACCGCCCCCGGTGATGCCGATATCGGTCTCGCGCGCTTCGCCGGGACCGTTGACCACGCAGCCGAGCACGGAAAGGCTCATCGGGGTCTTGATGTGTTCCAGCCGCGCTTCCAGCGCTTCGACCGTGCGGATCACGTCGAAGCCCTGGCGCGAGCACGATGGGCACGAGACGATGCGCACGCCGCGGGTGCGCAGGCCCAGCGCCTTGAGGATTTCGAAGCCGACGCGCACTTCCTGCTCCGGCTCTGCCGACAGCGAGACGCGGATGGTATCGCCGATGCCCGCCCACAGCAGGTTGCCGATGCCGATGGAGCTCTTCACCGTACCGCCGATAAGGCCACCGGCCTCGGTAATGCCAAGGTGCAGCGGGCAATCGACTGCTTCGGCCAGGCCCTGGTAGGCGGCGACCGCCAGGAACACGTCGCTGGCCTTCACCGCCACCTTGAATTCGTGGAAGTCGTGGTCCTGCAACAGCTTGATGTGGTCGAGCGCGGACTCGATCAGCGCCTCCGGGCAAGGCTCGCCGTATTTCTCCAGAAGGTCTTTCTCGAGGCTGCCGGCGTTCACGCCGATGCGGATGGCGCAGCCGTTGGCCTTGGCCGCGCGCACCACTTCGGCCACGCGCTCTGACGAGCCGATATTGCCGGGGTTGATGCGCAGGCAGGCCGCGCCCTTGTCGGCGGCTTCCAGCGCGCGCTTGTAGTGAAAGTGGATGTCGGCGACGATCGGCACGCGGGCAGCGCGGGTGATCTGCTGGAAATTGGCGGTCGATTCCTCGGTCGGGCACGACACGCGGATGATATCGGCGCCGGCATCCTCGCACCGACGGATCTGGTCGATCGTGGCGCGCACGTCCTCCGTCGGCGTGTTCGTCATGGTCTGCACCGTGATCGGCGCATCGCCGCCAACGGGCACGTTGCCGACCATGATCTGGCGGGATTCGCGGCGCTCAATCATGCGCCAGGGGCGGACCTTGGAAATGGCGTCTGCAGACATGGACACCGATATAGGCCGCCCAGCGTGAAGGGGCAATGACAGGCCCGCGCATTTGCGGCATGAAGGCGGGCAATGGACGATCCTGACGACGAACAACTGGAAACCGGCGCCGGTGGCAACGGCAATCCCGATTGCGCCGAGGACAATCCGCTGCTGTTCGCCCGCGTGCTGGACGGAGTGGGCGCGGGCAGGCCGCTGGATTGGGAGGAGGCGCGCAACTGGCAGCCGTCCAGGAAGGGCGAAGTGCTGTGGGTGCATCTGTGTCGCAACCGCCCCGGCGTGATGGAATGGCTGGAAGACCTGGAGATACCAGAGCCAACGCGCGAACTGCTGGTGAGCGACCGCACCCGGCCACGCGCCTTTCGCGAAGGCAATACGCTGGTGGCCACGCTGCGCGGCATCAACTTCCATCCCGGTGCAGAGCCGGAGGACATGCTGTCGATGCAGCTGTGGTGCGACGGCACGCGGCTGCTGACGCTGCGCCGCCACCCGCTGCAGACCCCGCGCCGGGTGCTGGCCATGATCGACCGGCGCGAGGCCGGGCCGACCGATGCCGGCGCGCTGATCACCGAGCTGACCGAAGCAATGATCACCCGCATGAACCGCTCGATCGTCGACATGAACGAACATCTCGACGCGCTGGAAGAGCAGGAGCAGGATGGCGACGCCGAGGAAATGCTGGAGAAGATCGCGGTCATCCGGCGCAATTGCCTGGGCCTGAAACGCCACATGGGCCCGATGCACGAGGCGCTGGAGGCAATATCGCGTTACGCGCCCGACTGGTTCGAGCAGCACGACCGCCGCGAAATCGCCGAGTCCATCGATCGGCTGCGGCGCTATCTCGAAGACCTGGATATCAGCAAGGAAAGCGCGGTGGTGCTGATGGACGACATCCGCGGCCGATCCATCGCCCGTAACGAACAGGCGACCTACCTGCTTACCATCGTGGCGGGCATCTTCCTGCCGCTGGGCTTCATCACTGGCCTGCTGGGGATCAACGTTGGCGGCGTGCCCGGCGTGGAGGATGCCGACGCCTTCTGGATCGTGGTCGGCCTGTGCGGCGCCATCATGCTGGCGCAGCTGGTGCTGTTCTGGAAGTGGAAATGGCTGTGACGGCAAAGGGCTAGACCATGGACCACGGGCACGCCGGAGAACTGTTGGTCGATGCGCTGCTGATGCTCGGCTTCGCGCTGGTGGCGGTGCTTGCTTTCCGCCGCGCGGGGCTGGGGGCCACGCTGGGCTACCTGGTGGCAGGCGCGCTGCTGGGCCCGCACGTGCTGGGCCTGGTGGACGGGGCAGAGGAAATGGCGACCTTCGCCGAGCTGGGCATCGTCATGCTGCTGTTCGTCGTCGGCCTGGAGCTTAGCCCGGCGCGGCTGTGGCGCATGAAATCGGCGATCTTCGGCCTCGGGCTGGCGCAGGTAACAGCTTGCGGCCTTGCCGTGACGGCCACGATCCTGGCGCTGACCGGCTATACCACCGCAGCGGCGCTGGCCATTGGCCTGCCGCTGGGCCTGTCGTCCACCGCGCAGGTGCTGCCGATGCTGCAATCCGCCGGGCGATTGCGCACCCCCTTTGGCGAAAGGGCCTTCTCGATCCTGCTGTTCCAGGACCTGTCGATCATCCCGCTGATCACCATCGTTGCCGCCATGAGCCGCAACCCGGCGGCGCAGGAAGGGCCGGCTGGCTGGCAATTGGCCTTGCTGGCCCTGGTCGCCATGGTCGGCCTGATCCTGGCCGGACGATTGCTGATCCGCCCACTGTTCCGCCTGATCGGCGGGCTGGGCGAGCGCGAGTTGTTCATCGTCGCCGCGCTGTTCACCGTGCTGGCCAGCGCAGCGGTGATGCAGGCACTGGGCCTGTCCGCCGCGCTGGGTGCCTTCATCGCCGGGGTGATGCTGGCCGACACGCCGTACCGGCACGAGCTGGAGGCGGATATCGAGCCCTTCCGCGCCATCCTGCTTGGCCTGTTCTTCGTCGCCGTAGGCATGATGCTGGACCTGGGCGTGATCGCCGCGCGGCCGGGCTTCGTCATCGGGTTCGCAGTGCTGCTGATCGTGGTGAAGACCGGCATCATCACCGGGCTGGGCCTGCTGCTGAAAATGCGCTGGCAGCAAGCCCTGGCGCTTGGCCTGTTGCTGAGCCAGGGCGGCGAATTTGCCTTCGTGCTCTATACCCAGGCACAGTCGGCCATGTTGATCGCGCCTGAAACCGCCAGCCTGTTCGGTGCCATCGTCACGCTGTCGATGATGGCCACCCCGTTGCTGATGGTCGCCACGCGCCGCATCCGGCGGATCCCGGTCGAAGACGAAGGCGAGCGCGAAGTGCCGCGCGACGAAGGCGCGCGGGCGATCGTGATCGGCTATGGCCGGTTCGGCCAGTCGGTGGCGCAGGTGCTGCTGGCGGGCGGCCTGTCGGTGACTCTGGTGGATCGCAAGGTGTCGCAGATCGACCTGTCGGAACAGTTCGGCAGCAAGGTCTATTACGGTGACGGCACGCGGATCGACGTGCTGCGGCAGGCCGGCGCCGGCGATGCCCAGCTGATCATGTTCTGCTTCCGCGAAGGGGCCAGTGCCGACCTGCTCGCCTCCGTGCGCGAGGCCTTTCCCCGCGCGACGCTGTACGTTCGCGGCTACGACCGGCGCACGGTGATAGAACTGGCCCGCTCGCCTGCCGAACAGGTGGTGCGCGAAGTGCTGGAATCGGCGGTGCACATGGGCCTGATGGCGCTGCAGAAGGTGGGGCTGAGCGACGAGGAGATCGACCGTGCGGAATCGGTATTCCGCACGCACGACCACGAAAGCATGCAGGTGCAGATCGAAGGCGGCGATATCTATGCCGCGCGCGAAATGACGCGCGCCCAGCAAAAGGCGCTGCGGGGCGAGAGCTAGCCCGTAGCCGACAACAGGGGCTTACTCTTCCATGACCACCCCCAGAAGGTGCTGCTGCGCTGCCACCACGGGCAGCGGGCGCGCGAACAGGTAGCCTTGGCCGTAATCCACGCCCAGGCCCTGCATCACCGCGCGCTCGGCCTCGGTTTCGATCCCTTCGGCAACCAGCCTGGCGCCGATATCGTGGGCGAACTGCACCATGGCCGCGGCGATGGCGCGGCGCGCGGGATCACTGTCGCATTCGCGGGTGAGTACCATGTCCATCTTCAGGATATCGGGCTGCAATTCGATCAGGTGCCTGAGGCCCGCATAGCCGGTGCCGACATCGTCGATGGCGATCTTGGCAAAGGGTTTCAGCGCTTCGATCTCGCGCGCCAGGGCGGCGAAATCGTCAACCTGCTGGTGCTCGGTAATCTCGATCACGAGGTTGCCCGGCTCGGCCTTTTCCAGTTCGCGGTGCAGGTTGCCGGAAAGGATGGTGGCGGGCGAGGCGTTGATCGCGGCATAGATGCCATCGGGCACGGTACCCACGGTTTCCAGCGCGCAGCGCACGGCGGTCATTTCCAGTTCGTTGCCAAGCCCGGTATTCTCCGCATCGTCGAACCAGGCTTGCGGCCCGCGCTTGTTGAGATCGGGGAAGCGCGCCAGGCATTCCACGCCCACCGGCTTGGCCGTGTTCAGGTCGTGGATCGGCTGCTGGAACATGGTGACGGCGTGGCCGTCCAGCATGGCTTCCACCCGCTTGCGCGCCTCGCGCAGGGTCATGTCCTCTTCCAGCGAGCTTTCGATGCGTTCGCCGACCAGGCCGGCAAAACTTTTCAGGATGGCCAGATCGCGCGGGTTCATGCTGCGGTCGGGCTGGCGCCCCAGCGCACAGAAACTGCCCCACACGGTGCCGTCGGCCAGCCGCAGCGGGGTGTTGACATGACAGCCCACGGGCAGGAACTCGGTGATCGCCAGCTCTTGCGTCAGCGGGTGGTCTGCCGGGTCCTGGATCAGTTCGGGCAGGCGGCCCTGCAGGATGTGCCAGCAATAGCTGTCTTCCCGGTCCTCGCGGAAACCGGGGCCCATCGGCAGCTCCAGGTCGCTGCTGACATGCGTCAGTTCGCGCTGTTCGTTCTCGACGTAGCGCGAGACAAAGGCGATCTCGAGGCCGAGATGCCCGCGCACGGTTTGCAGGATGCGGTCGATCGCCGGATCGTTGATCAGCTCATCGGCCAGCGGACGCGCGGGCGCATCGTCGTAGGCGGGCAATTGGAGTGCAGGGTTTCCCATCGGCCGAAGGTATGGAGGAAAAGCCCTAAAGGCCTCTTAACCCAATTGGGTTTTTGCCGCTCTCACAGGCGCAATTCGTAGAGGAATTCGGCGTCGCGCTGTTCCCCCACCCAGAAGCCGATATCGGCAATCTTGGCAAAGCCATAGCGCTGGTAGAACCGCTGCGCGCCGTAGTTTTCGCTGTAAACCGACAATTGCACGGCATCGCAGCCGCGCGCGCGGGCAAGGTCGAGGCACCAGTCCATCAGCCGTGCGCCCAGCCCTTCGCCGGTGCGCGCGGGATCGGTATAAAGCTGGCCCAGGCACAGCGGGTTCTGCGCATCCGAATGTTCGGCATAGGGGCTGGCATATTTGACCTTGATATAGGCGGTCAGCCCGCTGCCCGGCGTATCCTCCGTCAACTGGTGGCGAATGCCGAGATCGGCGATTTCGGCAGCGACGGCCTCTACCGAATAGGCTTCCTCCAGGAACTGGTCGAGGTCGGCCTTGCGATAGAGGTGTTCGAAGGCATGGCAGAAGCTTTCCCGGCCCAGGCGGGCGAGCATTTCGGCATCTGCGGGTGTCGCATCGCGCAGGATCGTCATGAGTACTTGTCCGCCTTGCGCTTGCCGAAGCGCATGCCCGTTTCCAGGTGCCCGCGCAGCGCGGCATAGAACGCTTCGAGGAATTCGCGCTCGTCACCGGCGCCCAGCTGCCAGCCGATCTTGTTGGTGATGGCCTCTGCCACTTCGCGCAAGCTCTCGGCGCGGTTCTGTCGCAGCACGCTTTCCAGCACCTGCAATTCGTGCTCGCCATAGACCGACAGCTCGGCCTCGCCGAACTGGTACTGGTCGGCCCGGTCGGGGGCGAGCGACATCGCCTCTTTCAGCTTGGCCTGCCGCGCTTCCACCACCCATGTGCCGGCCACCAGGTCTCCGGCGCGCAGGGCATCCTTGTTGAACAGCGGGAACAGCACGAAGACCATTAGCCAGATGAAGGCGGCAAAGCCCGCCACGCCCGCGCCTTGCCCGCCGCCCAGCAGGAAGAACAGCGGCAGGAACACCTCCACGTCGCGCACCAGGTTGCGGGCGATCACCATTTCGGCGGTCAGCCTTCCGCCGTCGCGCGCCGCCACCCGCAGGCCGACGATGCGCTTGCCGGGCGTTGCCGCGCGCGGGCCCAGCTCGAACCACAGGAAATAGCCATACCGCGCCAGGAATAGCAGCAGGATGACAATAACCAGCAGGCCTTGCAGCACGGGGTTGGTATCGGGGTTCGATCCCATGTCGAACAGGCCGAAGCCGATGGCGGACAGGAAGATCAGGAAAGCAACCGTGCCGATGGTCAGGAACAGCAGGTCGAGGATCAGCGCGCCCGCGCGCGAGCCCCTGGCGCCCACGATCAGCGGCAGCGACAGCCCTTCGGGTGTCACCAGCGTGCGCTGGCGCTTGGCCAGGTCCGCCTGCAGCACGGCGCGGGGGCGGCTGACAGTGCTCATGTCTCGCGCTCCCTTGGGGCGGGGACGAAAGCGAAATAGAGCACCCACAGCGCCAGCATCGCGCCGCCGATGGCAAAGCGCGAGGCCGTGTCGCCCACAAGCTGCCGGACGTAGCCTTCCAGCAGGCCCGCAACGATCAGCATGATCGTGCAGCCCGCCATCACCTGTGCCGCGCGCACGCCCGCACTGCGCATCGCGGCCAGGATGGTACGGTCTCCGGGAAAGGCCATGGTGCGCCCGACGTGCAGGCCCGCCGCGCCCGACAGCAGGATCGCGCCCAGTTCGGTGGTGCCGTGCACGCTCAGCCAGCCGGCGAAATCCAGCCCCATGCCGGCATCCTGGAACACCCAGAACATAGCGCCCAGCAGGGCGAGGTTGTAGACCATCAGCAGCAGCGTGGGCACGCCGAAGGCAAAGCCCAGGGCAAAGGCCATGATGCACACGCCGGTGTTGTTGGAAAACAGGTAGGCGGCAAACACGCCCAGCCCGCTGGCGCTTTCGGTGGTGCCCAGGCTTTCGCGCAGCATTTCCGGATCGGCACCGGGCGCGCGGCCCCCGGCCATGCCGCCGGGCACCAGCGAATAGTACCAGCGCTCGTCCTGCTCCACCAGCAGCCAGCCGACCACAGTGCCGGCCACCATCACCGCCAGCACGATGCAGATATCCAGCCAGATTTCGCGCACCGCCGCGCTCCAGCCGCCACCCAGGAAGCGGCGCAGCCAGCCCAGCAGGCCGATGCGCGGGCCATAGACCTGGAACCACGCGCGCCGCACCAGCGATTCGAGGTAGGCGAGGGTGGCCGCATCGAGCGACGTCTCGCGCGCCACCGCCAGGCTGCTTGCGGTCTTGCGGTACAGCACCGGCAGGTCGAGCAGGTCCTCGTCGCTGATCCGGCGCGGGCGGTTCTTCTCCAGCGCGGTGACGATGTTGTCGAGCCGCTGCCAGTCCACTTCGCGTTCCAGCCGGAAACGGTCGGAGCGCAAGGTTGCTGCCTCGATATCGGCGGGCGGTTCGATTTCCGCCTTCCTGAACAGGTCCAGCACCATCAGCCGATCGCCTCCGCGCGCTTGGTTTCAAGGTAGAGGTCGATCAGGCGATAGCCGATCGTCTCGTGCGGCGCCTCGATCACGTTGACGCCGAGGCGCTGCAACCGGCTGAGCACCAACTGCCGCTGGCGCGCCAGGGCATCGGCGCCCACGGCCACGGCGATATCGCCCATGGTATCGGGCTCGGTAGCGGTCAGCTCTTCCAGCTCGGTATCGACCATGGTGACGAAGATCACCAGGTGGTGGCGCACCAGCCGCTCCACGCTTTCCACCATCAGTTCGGCCGAAGTCGGGTCCGCGAAATCGGAGAACAGCACGATCAGGCTGCGCCGCTTCAGCCGCGCGGTGAGCGTGGCCAGCGCCAGCGTGAAGTTCGGCTCGCGCGGGATGTAATCCAGATCGGCGGCCGCGCTTTGCAGGCGGTGGAAGGCGCGGGTGTCGGTGACGAACGGCGTCATCAGCTGCGGGTGGTCGGCAAAGCCGAACAGGCTCACCTTGTCGCCGCCCTTCAGCGCCACGTAGGCCGCCGTCAGTGCGGCAGAGACCGCACGGTCGATGCGCGGTAGACCGTCGACAGGCTCGCACATCGACTGGCCGCAATCGAAGGCGAAGACGATCTGGTTGTCGCGTTCGGCCTCGTTCTCGCGGGCGTAGAGCGAGGTGTGGCGGGCACTGGCCTTCCAGTCGATGCGGCGGCGATCCATGCCCGATTCGAACTCGCTGAGCGCCTCGAACTGGGTGCCTTCGCCGCGAATACGCCGCGCGACGAGGCCGAACTGGCTGTCGCGCAGGAAGGTCTGCAAGGTGGGGGAACGGACCGCCGAAAGGTCGGGCCAGACACGCAGGAGTGCGTCGAGTGGCACGTGTTTCTGCCGCGCCGCCAGCCCCAGCGGTCCGCGCCAGCGCAGCCACAGGTCGTGCAGTTCGCCGGGGCCGCGGCGCACCGGCACCAGCTTGCCGTCGCCGGCAAACAGGCCCGGCTCGCCGGCTGGCTGAAGCAGGAATTCGGCCCCGCCGCCTTCGCCAAGGCGCGCATCGAAGCCCAGCGCGGCTTCGGGCAGGGCGGCATTGCCGTCGCGCGCGATCTCCGCCTCGACCCGGATCGTGGCGGCCTGTCCCACTTCGGCATCGGGCGGCACGTGGTAGGTGAAGTTGACGAGGCGACCCGCCAGCCAGCCGTCGATCACGGCCACCAGCAGCAGCGCCAGCGCCGCCGCAGGGGCGACGATCCAGGCGCTGGGCGCGGTCGCCGCAATCAGCACGGCCACCGGTGCCAGCAGCACCAGCAGCACCAGCGTGCGCGCGGTTGGCACGATGGGGATCGCAGGCAGCCTGGCCAGGAGGGCGCGCAGCGTGTTCACGAGATCAACGGGGCGCCTCGGTCTGTTCGATCAGCCCGGCGACCAGTTCCTCCACCTGCTTGCCTTCGATTTCGGCAGCGGGCGAGAGCAGCAGGCGGTGGCGCAGGCATGCGGTGGCCAGCGCCTTCACGTCGTCGGGGATGACATAGGCGCGGCCTGCCAATGCCGCGCGGGCGCGGGCGGCATTGGCCAGCAGCACGGCAGCACGCGGGCTGGCGCCACTGGCAATGTCGGGATTCTCGCGCGTCGCGCGCACCAGCGCCACGGTATAGCCGATCACGTCGTCTGCCAGCACCACGTGTTTCACCGCTTCCTGCGCCTGCGAGATGGTGCCGGCATTGGCCACGCGTTCGATACCGAAGTCGAGCGGCCCCTGCGGCCCCGCGCGCTCGCCGAAACGCTTGACGATGGCCACCTCTTCCTCGGCGCTGGGATAGTCGACCAGCAGCTTGAAGGCGAAACGGTCCAGCTGCGCTTCGGGCAGGGGATAGACGCCCTGGTTCTCGATCGGGTTCTGCGTGGCGACGACCATGAAATTGTCGGACAGGGCATGGGCCTCGCCATCCAGCGTCACCTTGCGTTCCTGCATGGCTTCCAGCAGCGCGGCCTGGGTCTTGGGCGGGGTGCGGTTGATCTCGTCGGCCAGCAGCAGTTCGCGGAAGATCGGCCCGCGCGTCAGGGTGAACTGGCTGGTCTGGAAGTTGAACAGGTTGGAGCCCAGGATATCGCCCGGCAGCAGGTCGGGCGTGAACTGGATGCGACCGAATTCCATGCCGGTGGCATGGGCAAAGCATTGCGCGAGGAAAGTCTTGGCCGTACCGGGCGGGCCTTCCAGCAGCACGTGGCCCTGCGCGATCAGGGCGATCAGCAGATGGTCCACCACCTCGTCCATGCCGACGATCGCCTTGCCCACCTCGGCGCGGATGGCATTGGCCATGGCGGCGGTCTGTTCCAGCGTCATGCTTGCCTGGGAATCGGTCATTGTGTCAGCGTCCTTTCAAATGTCCGCAAGGCGCGGGCTGCGCGAATGATCTCCCTCGGCCTTTCGGCTTCGCGCAAGTCTCCGGCAAGATGGGAAAACGGCGGGCCTTCGTGGCCGCGCCGGGCAAGGGCCATGTCGATGGCGACCTCGCGGTGTTCGTGATCGGCAGGGCGCAGGCCAAGGGCCCGGGCCACGCGCCTGCCGATCATGTCTTCATAGGGCTCTTTCAGCAGGTGCCAGCGCTTCACCCGCTGCAGCAGGGCGGCGCCGTTCTGCGCCAGCTGGCGCTTGCCCTGCGCCATGGCGGGCGCCTCTGCCAGCGGCGGGCCGAAGCGGCTAAAGGCGCGCCAGCCGATTACCAGTGCAGCCAGCAGCATGCACAGCGTCGCGGCCAGGAACGGCGGGCGGAAGGCCAGCGTCAGCAGGTTTTCCGATGCGCCAAGGCCGTTCAGCGTCAGGTCGAAGCGAACCGGCATGTCGGCCCCTTGCATCGCTTCGTTCACCAGTTGCACTGCCACGGCGGCGCGCTGCTGTTCGGCCATGCCGTAGTTGTTCATCAGGTCGGGCTCGAACACCACGACGATCGGCCAAGGCTCGTAATCGTCGAACGCGCCGGGCTGCACGTATTCGGCCACCAGCACGTCGCCCTCGCTGTCCACCAACAGCGGGTGCATGGACTTTTCGCTGTTGCCGACCAGGGCCTGCACTGCGGCCTCGTCGGGCAAGTCGCCGCTGCTGCCAAGGCCCTGCCAGCCGCCGGTGCTGCCGATGGCCAGCTCGGTTCCTTCGCCGATGGCCAGTTCGCCGAACCACTGCGGAGAGGTCGGCTGGCCAAGCACCACCCAGCCGGGCTGGCTGTCGCCATTGTCCAGCTCGGGCACGGGCATGGCCGTCCACTTGGGCAGGATCAGCATGGTCGGCCCGGCTGCGGTGTCGATCCGTTGCTGGATGATCTCGTCGATCTCCTCGGCGCTGCTCCACAGCGGCGGGGTGAGGATCTGCATGCCGTAGTCGGCCCGGTCCGCCGGATTGCGCGACAGGCTGACATCCTGCCCGGTGGCCTGCAGCAGTTCGACCAGCCCGGAATAGCCGTTCAGGCCATTGGCCGCGGCGTGGTTGCCGCCGTCGCGCCCTTCTTCGCCGCCGGTCCAGCCCTGGCCCAGCGCATAAAGGAACAGCAGGAAAGCCAGCGAGCCCACCGCCAGCAGCAACAGCACGGTCTTCGCGCTGAAGGGGCTGGCACGGCGGCTCATGCGGCGATCGCCTTGTCGGCCAGGTTGGTCTGGGCAAGGGCAAAGTCGGCATAGGCCGCGCGGGCAGCCTGCCAGTCGTCCCGGTCCAGCTTGCGCAAGGCGAACAGGCTGCGCTCCACCGGTGCGGCGATCAGGCCGAAGGCGGTGCGCGCGGCTTCGGGCAGGCGCGGTTCGGCAGCCAGTTCGCGCGCGGTGCTGCTGGGTTCGACGAGGTCGGGCCGCGCTTCGGCGATCTGGCGGACGGAGCGCTTGAGCAACAGGTGCGTTGCCTCGTCATAGTCACCCGCTTCGGCCAGCCGGTCGGCCTCTTCCAGCAGTGCCATGGCCTCGCCTTCTGCCGGCACCCATTCCTCGCGCTCGGCCGTGGAACCCTTGCGGCGTTTGAAACCGGGACCGACCATGCCGTAGATGAAATAGCCCAGCGCCAGCACGGCCAGCGCGATCAGCACCCACATCAGCACCGGCCAGATATCCACCAGCAACCGGCCCACGGGGGCCAGCAGGTCGCCCAGCCAGTCCATGAAGTCGGCCAGCCAGTCGGGCGGCGGATCGGGTTCGGGAATGTCGACGGGGGCAAACTGGATCTGGTCGTCGGCCCGCAGCTCTCGCCACGCCGTCTCGAAATCCCCCGCCTTGGCCGGCGGCCCAGCAATGCCTTGGCCCATCGTCACAAAGCCTTGGTTGCACGGCCACGCATGCGACGCAACGGTGTGCATTGCATCGCCGCGCACAAATCCGCAAAAGGATGGGCATGACGCAGATTTCCAAAGACGAATACGCCCTGCAGTCCCCGCGCGAAGAGCACGTGCGCAAGGTGCTGGTGGTGGGGGGTGGATCGTCCGGCTGGATGGCCGCGGCAACGCTCGCCACCGCGCTGTCGCGCGATGTTGAGGTGCAGCTGGTGGAAAGCGATGCCATCGGCATTGTCGGGGTTGGCGAAGCCACGATCCCGCCGATGCAGAAGTTCAACCGCTTCCTGCGGCTGGACGAGCGGCAGTTCGTCGCCGCAACCAACGGCACCTTCAAGCTGGGGATCGAGTTCCACAACTGGGGCCGCGTGGGTGACAGGTACCTGCACCAGTTCGGCGCCGTTGGGCGAGAGCTGGATGCGCTGGTAAAGCTGCACCACTGGTGGCTGCTGGGCCGCCAGGCCGATGGCGGCGCGGACTATCCCCAATGGCAGCACTGCCATGTCGCCTGGCACGCCTGCGCGCAGGATCGCTTTGCGCCGTCGGGGCCGGACAAGACCCAGCTGAAGAACCGCTACACCCACGCCTATCACTTCGACGCGCACCTTTATGCAGCGCACCTGCGCCGGGTGGCGGAAAGCCGCGGGGTGGACCGTGTCGAAGGGATCATTACCGGCGTGGAGCGCGAGGGCGAAAACGGCTTCGTCGCCGCCGTGGTGCTGGAGGACGGGCGGCGGCTGGAGGCCGACCTGTTCATCGACTGCTCGGGCTTCCGTTCGCTCCTGCTGGGCGATGCGCTCGACGAGCCGTGGACCGACTGGTCGAAATGGATTCCCTCCGACCGCGCGCTGGCCGTGCCATCGAAGCGGGCCGAGGGTGGCCTCAAGCCCTACACGCAAGGCATTGCCCACGCCGTGGGCTGGCAATGGCGCATCCCCTTGCAGCACCGCACCGGCAACGGCCACGTGTTTGCCAGTGCCTTTTCCAGCGAGAGCGAGGCGGAGGAGCGGCTGCTGGCAACGCTCGAAACCGAGGCGCTGGATACGCCGCGCCTCGTCAAGTTCCGCACCGGGCGACGCGAGCGGTCATGGGTGGGCAACGTGGTGGCCGTGGGCCTGTCGTCGGGCTTCCTCGAACCGCTCGAATCGACCTCGATCCACTTCGTGCAGTCCACGCTGGAACGGCTGGTGGAGTTGTTTCCCACCCGCGCCATGGACCCGCAATTGCGCGACCAGTTCAACGCCCGCACCCGTGCTGAGTGGGAGCAGGTGCGTGACTTCATCATCGCCCACTACAAGCTGACCGAGCGCGAGGATTCCGAATTCTGGCGTTACACCAGGGCCATGGACGTGCCGGATTCGCTGGCCGAGACGCTGGAGGTCTGGCGCGCACGCGGCCACCTGGCGGTGGATGGCGGGCACCTGTTCCAGATCGGCAGCTGGGCCAGCATGCTGATCGGCCAGCGCTTCCTTCCGCAAGGCGTGCATGCGCTGGCAGACCGGGCAGACCCCGCGGACATCGCGCAGCAGGTGCGCCGGATCGCCGCGGAATGTGCCCAGGCCGCCAGCCAGCTGCCCCCGCACGACCAGTTCATCGCCCGCAACTGCGCGGCGCGGGAAACGACAACCGGGGAAATGGCCTAGAGGGGCATCCCCATGCACAGGCTGAAGTCGTCGATCACGTAGTCGGCATAGGCATCGCACGGGGTGAAGCCGTGCTTGCGGTAGAGTGCATGTGCGGGTTCGAACACCGGGCCTTGCCCTGTCTCCAGCCCCAGCCATGTCAGCCCTTCGGCGCGGGCCACGGCGATCAGGCGCAGCAGGATAGCTTCGCCCGCGCCGGTGCCGCGAAAGGCATCGGCGGCGCGCATCGACTTGATCTCGCCCTGGCCCTTGCCCAGCCGCTTCAGCGCGCCAACAGCCGCCAGTTCGCCACCCTTGCGCGCCGCGAAGAAGGTAACGCCGGGCTCCTTCAGGCGGGTGGCATCCAGCGCATGCACCTTGCAGGCGGGCGAGTTGGCATGCATTTCCGCCAGGTGCCGCTCCAGCAGCGCCAGCACATCGGGCGAATCCAGCAGGTCGGGCGCAATGGCGAAGGCTTCTGGTTCAAGCTTCGCGTTCACACCGCCTTCACCCTCTCTTGCGCGCCAGCGGATAGGTGCCGAACATGCGCACGCCCTTGCAGTGAAAGGCCAGTTCCTCCAGTGCGCGGTCCACCGCCGGATCGCCGGGGCGGCCGATGATATCGGCATAGAACATGGTGGCAGAGAAGCTGGCACCCTTCTGGTAGCTTTCCAGCTTGGTCATGTTCACGCCGTTGGTGGCGAAGCCGCCCATGGCCTTGTACAGCGCGGCGGGAATGTTCTTCACTTCGAACACGAAGGTGGTCATCACCTCCTGCCCTTGCAGTGTGGCGGGATCGAGCGGCTCGCGCGCCAGCACCACGAATCGGGTGGTGTTGTCGGCCGCGTCCTCGACGTTCTCCTCCACGATCTTGAGGCCGTAGAGGTCGGCGGCGAGGTTCGGGGCGATGGCGGCAAATTGCGGATCGCCAAGTTCCGCCACGTGCGCTGCGGCACCTGCGGTGTCGGCATGGGCCAGCGGCACGATGCCCTTTTCCAGCAGATAGTGGCGCGACTGGCTGAGCGCGTGGGGATGGCTGAAGGCGCCCTTGAACGGTCCGTGGTCGTCCAGCGCCATCAGCGAATGTTCGATCGACAGGAAATGCTCTCCCACGATCGACAGCCCGCTTTCGGGCAGCAGGAAGTGGATATCGGCCACGCGCCCGGCCTGCGAATTCTCGATCGGGATCATCGCGCAAGCCGCGCGTCCTTCCTCCACCGCTTCGATCGCGGCGGCAAAGCTGAAGCACGGCAGCGGCAGCGCATCCGGGTCCCACTCGTTGACGGCGCGGTGCGAATTGGCGCCGGGCGCGCCCTGGAAGGCAATCGCGCGCGCAGGGTCCTGCGCGGCGGCGGCGTGCATCTTCTCGACCAGGGCGAGAGCGGGGGCGGGATACGAATCCATAGGGCAAGAGGCGGTAGCGAGGCGATGCGTTGCCGACAAGCTTGCATACGGTCTTGCGAACCGCGCCGCTGCGCACTAGAGCGCACCCGCACTGAGTCAAACCGGCAGATTATTCGACATGAGCAACAGCAACACCATTTTCGGCTGGGTTCTTGCCAGCGGCATCGTCGCCCTTGGCCTGAGCTCGATCAGCGGCAAATTCTTTCACGCCGACAAACCTCATGTCGAAGAGTTCGGCTACGTGATCGAGGCTGCCGAAGAAGGCGCGACCGCCGAGGCCGGGCCTTCGCTGGCGGAACTGCTGCAGACCGGTACTGCCGCTGCGGGTGAAGCCGTGTTCGCCAAGTGCACCGCTTGCCACACGATCGACCAGGGCGGCGCCGACGGTATCGGCCCGAACCTCTACGGCGTGCTGGGCACGGGCATCGGTCAGCATGCTGCCGGTTATGCCTATTCCTCCGCCCTCGCGGATAAGGGCGGCACCTGGGATTACGAGGCGATGGACGCCTGGCTCACCAGCCCGCGCGCTTTCGCCAATGGCACCAAGATGAGCTTCGCCGGCCTGTCCAGCGCCGAAGACCGCGCCAACGTGATCCTCTACCTGCGCGACCATGGCGGCGGCCCGGACCTGCCCGAAGTCGTCGTGGAAGAAGCAGCGGCCGATGAAGGTGAAGAGGCCGGAGAAGGCGTCGAGGCCGAAGTAGTCGAGGCCGTGGCCGAGGAAGACGCCGACGCCGCGGACAACATCGAAGGCTGAGGCCGCCCCCGGGCGCGCGTCAGTCGCGCCCCTTGAATCCCTGCGCCACGACGTACCACTCGCTGGAGCCCTTGCGGCTGGCGGGTGGCTTGGCGTGCTTGACTGTCTTGAAATGCTTTTTCAGCAGGTCGAGCAATGCCTTGTCGGTGCCACCGGCAAAGCCCTTGGCAATAAAGGCACCGCCCGGCGCCAGCACCTCCACCGCGAACCAGGCGGCAGCTTCCACCAGCGCCATGGTGCGCAGGTGGTCGGTCTGCTTGTGGCCCACGGTGTTGGCGGCCATGTCCGACATGACGAGATCGGGCGGGCCGTCCAGTGCGGCAGTCAGCCGCGCGGGGGCATCGTCGTCCATGAAGTCCATCAGCAGGATCTCGACGCCTTCGATCGGCTCGGTCTCCAGGATATCGATGCCGACAATGGCCGCCTTGGGCGCGCGGCGGCGCACCACCTGGGCCCAGCCGCCCGGCGCGATGCCAAGGTCGACCACCCGCTGCACGCCTTTCAGCAGGCCGAACCGGTCGTCCAGTTCGATCAGCTTGAAAGCCGCGCGGCTGCGATAGTCCTCGTCCTTGGCGCGCTTCACATAGGGGTCGTTCAGCTGCCGCTCGAGCCAGCGCTGGCTGCTTGCCTTGCGCTTCTTGGCGCTCTTCAGGCGGCGCTGCGAATCCTGTCCTGCACGCGCCATCAGCTGTTTGCTCCTGCCTGTTTCAGGCGCCGCAGCGCGGCTTGCGCCTCGGCCCCTTCGGCATCGGCCGCCATCAGGCTGCGCAGTATGCCTTCGCGAATCCCGCGGTCCGCCACGCCCAGCCGTTCGGCAGGCCATATGTCCAGGATCGCCTCGAGGATGGCACAGCCCGCCACCACCAAGTCTGCCCGGTCCTGTCCGATGCAGTCGAGCTGGCTGCGTTCCTGCGGCGACATGCCCGAAAGCCGTTGCGAAATGTCGCGCATCGATGCAGAGGGTACGATCAGCCCGTCCACCGCCTTGCGGTCGTATTGCGGCAGGCCCAGGTGCACGCTGGCCAGCGTTGTCACCGTGCCGCTGGTACCCAGCAGGCGCTGGTCGGGCGCATGGTGCTTCTCGATGCGGTCGGCAAATTCGGCGAAGCTGGCCCGCACCAGTTGCTTCATCCTGCCGTATCGCGCGAGGCGACCGTGCGCGTCGCCGGGTTCGGCGCCCACCGTTTCCGACAGCGAGACAACGCCCCACGGCACGCTCTGCCAGTCGAGGATGCGCGGCACCGGCGCGCCGGGTTCGATCAGCACCAGTTCGGTGGAACCGCCGCCGATATCGAAGATGATCGCCGGGCCGATGCCGTCTTCCAGCAGGATGTGGCAGCCCAGCACGGCCAGGCGGGCCTCTTCTTGCGCGCTGATGATATCCAGCACGATGCCCGTTTCGCGGCGCACGCGTTCGATAAAGGCCTCGCCGTTGGCGGCGCGGCGGCAGGCTTCGGTGGCGACCGAGCGGGCGAGATGGACGTTGCGCTTCCTCAGCTTGTCCGAACACACCTTCAGCGCGCCCAGCGCGCGATCCATCGCCTTGTCCGACAGCCGCCCGGTTTGCGCCAGCCCTTCGCCCAGCCGCACGACGCGCGAGAACGCGTCGATCACGACGAAATTCTCTTCGTTGGGGCGCGCGATCAGCAAGCGGCAGTTGTTCGTGCCAAGGTCGATCGCGGCGTAGGCCTGCTTGTAGCTTTTGTGTGGGGGGCGGCGCCAGTTGCGGGTTTCCCGCTGCGGTCTGCCTTTGTGGTCGCCGGAACTGCTGTTGTGGCCGTTTCCCTTGTCGTGGCGCCGTGTTTCCCCTTGCGGCGCCCCGTTCTTGGCCTTTTCGCGTCGATCCGGCGGATTGATATCCGCCATGCTCTTGTACTTTCGTCTATTCTATCACCCGCCCTTGCGGACGGAACCTGAGCATAGGCTAGACCAAGGTGCGCAGGCGCACAAGTCGCAGGCGAAACGGCTTTTCAGGAGGGCGCGAACTCGTCGGTTTCGCGGGCCTCGCGGAAAGGGGCCTGCAGCGCGGGCAGCAGGGCAATGTCGCGCTCTGCCAGCGGATCGTCGACGCCGATGGTGATCTCCTCCTGCGGCACGTCGGTGCGCAGGGTGCCGTGCAGCTTGTCCCACAAGGTGAAGCCTGCGCTCCAGTTGCTGTCCATCTCGTCCAGCCGCTGGCTGTGGTGGATGCCGTGCAGCCGGGGCGTGGTCACGACATTGGCCAGGGCCGCGTCCACGCTTTCGGGCAGGCGCAGGTTGGAATGGTGGAACAGCACCGAGCCGAGGAAGAAGCCGCGCCACAGGTTGTGCGTTTCCGGGTCGGCGCCGGATATCCGCACCTGCAGCATGCGCATGGGCGTGGAGATGAGCATGTCGGCGGCGTGGAAGCGCACCGCCGTGCTCATGTCCATGTCGGGATCGAGGTGGTGGACCCGGTGGAAGCGCCACAGGAAGGGCACCTTGTGGGTGGCGACGTGCCACAGGTAATAGGTGTAATCCATCAGCAGGACGGCGGCGATCCGGCCCGGCCAGCCACCGATGGCGTGTTGCAGGCCGCGTTTGCGGCGCTTGTTTTCCTGCGCGATCGCTTCGGTGATCGGCCCCTCGCTCACCATGATCACGGCCTGGCAGGCCGCGCCCATGGCGCCGTTGCGGGCAAGGCGCGGCAGGGCTTCGCGGGTCTGCTTGCGCAATGGGCGCGCGCGCTCTGCCAGCAGCAGGGTGCCGACAGCGGCGCCTGCGGCGGCGAGACCGGCGATCTTGGCGAGTCGGGAAGCCATCGACAGAGCATGAAGCGTCGCCAATGCCGCGTCCAGCGGTTAGACCCCTCGTCATGACTACGGCACCGACCATCGCGCTGATCGCGAAGTATCCTCGTGCAGGCATGGCGAAGACCCGCCTTGCCCCCTTGCTGGGAGAGCAAGGCGCAGCCGATCTCCACCGCCGCCTGGTGGAGCGGACCATGGCAACGGTGCGCGCCAGCGGACTGCCCTTCGCGGTCCATTTCACCGGCGCTGCGGCGCAGGACTTTGCCGCCTGGCTGGGCGAGGACGTGCCGCTGGTGGAGCAGGGCGAGGGCGATCTTGGCGCGCGGCTGGCGCGAGTCCCGGCGCCGGGCGTGGTGCTGGGGGCGGATATTCCGGGGCTGACAGCGGGGCACCTGCGCGATGCGGCGAGGGCTTTGGAACAGGTGCCGGCGGTGATCGGCCCTGCCAGCGATGGCGGCTATTACCTGCTTGGTTTCAGGGAAGAAATCCCGCAAATCTGGCGCGACATGCCTTGGGGCACCGAAAGGATGCTGAAAGCGACCGAAGAGCGCCTGCTGGCACTTAACCTGCCCTATCGCCTGCTGGAGCAGCTGGACGACTGCGACAGGCCCGAAGACCTGGCCAAGTGGCCCGAGCTGCTGCCGTGAGCGACACCTGCCTGCTGGTCCCGACTCTCAACGAAGAGGCCGCGCTGCCGGCACTGATCGCCAACGTTGGGCGCCTCGATCCGCCGCCTGCCGAAGTGCTGGTGGTCGATGGCGGCAGCGGCGATCGTACCGTGCAGCTGGTGAGGGAGGCGGGCTGGCGGGTGATCGAGACCGAGCGCGGGCGCGGGCGCCAGATCAACGCGGGCGTGGCGGTGGCCACGGCGCACAACGTCTGCGTGCTGCATGCCGATACCGTGCCGCCGCCGGACTTGGTGGCGGTGATCGAGCAGGTGCTGGCCGATCCCAAGGTCGCGCTGGCGGGCTTCACCCCCATCATCACCGGGGAAAAGACGCGCTGGGGCACCACGGCGCACAACTTGGCCAAGACCTGGTACGCGCCGCTGCTGTTCCGCCCGCGGCTGTTCTTCAAGGGCGCACGGCTGCTGTTCGGCGACCATGCCATGTTCTTTCGCAAGACCGACTTCCTCAAGTCCGGTGGCTGCGATCCGGAGGCAAAGGTGATGGAGGAGGCCGACCTGTGCATCCGCATGGCCGAGCTTGGCCGGGTGCGACTGGTGCCGCGCACGGTGCGCACGTCAGACCGGCGGATTGCCGAATGGGGCGCGCTGAAGGCGAACTGGATCTACCTGAAGGTGGGCCTTATGTGGGCCTTCGGCACTAGGCAGCGGCTCGAGAAGCACTACCCGGACGTTCGCTAGGCCCGGCTTTGGGCAAGTAGCCCACCGCGATGCCGTAGGCGATCAGGCGGTCGAGCCAGGCGCTGTCCGTCGCCGGACAGTCCAGCCCGGTCAGCGCGCGGAATTTTGTATCGTCGAAGCGCGGGTTGCGGGTGAAATAGGGGCCGAAGGTCCGCATCATGCGGGTGAGCAGCTGCCGTTCCGCCGAACCCAGTCTGCCCGCATCGAAGCCATCGGCGTCGACCACTTGCGGATCGGGGAAATGCGCAACCCTTGCCACGCCGTGCGCCAGTTCGGCAGCAGGCAGCGGCTGGCTGGCAACGAGGTGGAAATAGCCACCCTTCGCCGCGTCGAACCGTTCGGCCAGCCGCGCGATCCCTTCTGCCACGTAGCATAGCGGCACCAGGTCGAGCGTCGCCTGATCTTGCGTGGGGAACACCCCCACCTTGCCTCGCGCCATCAGTCGGAACACGGTGCACAGCGAGGGAAAATCGCGGATCGCGCCCTTGGCGTGGTCGCCCAGCACGATCGAGGGGCGGGCTACGGCGCATGGCACGCCGCTGGCCGCCACCGCCGCTTCTGCCAGGGCCTTGCTGGCTTCGTAATTGTTGGTGAAGCGCGTGCCGCTGCGCACCGCGCCTTCGGCAATCGGCCCGTCTCGCTGGCCGCAGACATAGGCGGTGCTAACATGCAGGAAGCCCGCGCCTGCCGCCTTGGCGAAAGCCAGCGCGTTGCGCGTTCCCTCTACATTCACCGCCGCCAGCGTGGGCAGGGGCGCATCGAATTCCAGGTTGGCGGCGCAATGGATCACCAGGTCTGCATCGATGGCTGACGGGTCCAGCCCCATCAGCGGCCGGGTGATATCGCCGGAGAGGACCTGCACTCCTTCGACCTGCGCGCCATCGTTGCCGCGCACCTCGCGGGTCTTGCGCACCATGGCCGTGACCGTGTGCCCGCGCGCCGCCAGCCGGGCGCAGACTTCGCCGCCGATCAGCCCGGCAGCACCCGTGACAAGAACCTTCAGCAACACGGCGCCTCCGGCTTGGCTGGATTGGCGTCCGACTGGCCGAAGGGCACGGCAGTGCCGCAGCCGGGGAAGACGCCGTAATGGCGACTGAAATCGCCGATGAAGTCGAAATGCGGGGCAAAGCGTGTTTCCGCCAGCATCAGCCAGCTGTTGCCGCACACGGGGAACACGCGCCCTGCTTCTATCGCGTGGTGGGCATCCAGCTCGAACATGGCCTCGTTCTCGGGCACGGTGCCCTTGTAGACCACCGCCTGGCCATAGTCCTCGCACTGCGGCTCCAGGCCGGCCAGCTTGAACAGGCGATAGGTGGCGGAGACGAAGTTGATGCCGGCCAGCTTTGCGGCAATTTCGGCATCGTTGATCGCCATCGGACGGTCGGTGACAAGGCGCGGATCGGCGAAGCCCGCAGCCTTGGCGATGCGGTCGAAATCGCCCCAGTACAGCGCGCCGGAAAGGCATTCGCCGTGCAGCACCGGATCGTTCAGCAGCTGCGCGGGCACCCGCCTGTCGGCATAGACATCGGAGAAATACAGCTCTCCACCCGGCTTCAGCAGCTTGTGCGCGGCGGCGAACACGGCGGGCTTGTCTGCCACCAGGTTGATGACGCAGTTGGAGACGATCACGTCGAAGCTTTCCGGCTCCAGCCCCAGCTGGTCGAGCTTCACGATATCGCCCTCGACGAAATCGACATTGGCAAAGCCGAAGCGATCAGCGTGCCATTGCTTGTGGGCATTGGCCACGGCCAACTGTTCGGGCGTGGCATCGACGCCGGTGACGCTGCCGTTCGGGCCCACCAGCTGCGCCAGCAGGTAGGCATCCTGCCCGCTGCCCGAACCCAGGTCGAGCACCCGGGCCTCTTCCAGCGCCTGCGGCACGACCAGGCCGCAGCCGTAGTAGCGCGCCTTCACTTCCTCGTGCACGTTGCGCAGCGCCTCGCGCACCGAAGGCGAAGGCATTTCGAATGTGCAGCAGGCATCGGTGCGCAGGTCGCCCGATCCTTCCAGCACCTTGCCGTAGTAATTCTGCGAATTCTCTAGGTTCATGAAACTGTTTTTCCCTCAGGTCCGAAAGGATGCATGGACGCTGGAAGCTTCGTCGGCCATCCTGGAAAGGTTACGCCCATTACCGGGCTGGGGAGAACTCCTTGGAATACACGCATGACGTGATCGTGATCGGCGGCGGTGCTGCAGGACTTACCGCAGCCGGCGGCTGCGCGCTATTTGGCCTAAAGACTGCCTTGATCGAGGGCAACAAGATGGGCGGCGAGTGCCTGAACAACGGCTGCGTGCCGTCGAAGGCGCTGATCGCGGCGGCCCGGCGCGCCGCCGAAGCGCGCGAGGAAAAGCGTGCCGGGGTGCAACTGGCCGCGCCTGTGGTGGACTGGAGCGCGGTGCATCGCCACGTGCACCACGCCATCGAACGGATCGAGCCGCACGATTCGGTAGAGCGGTTCGAGGACATGGGCTGCGAGGTGATCCTGGGCTGGGCCAGGCTGACAGGGCCGAAATCGGTCGCGGTGGACGGACGCACGCTGACCGCGCCGCGAATCGTCATTGCCACAGGCTCCGGCCCCGCGGCGCCGCCGATCGAGGGGCTGGCCGAAGTGCCTTACCTCACCAACGAGAACCTGTTCGAACTGACCGAGCAGCCGGACCACCTTGTCATCGTGGGCGGGGGAGTGATCGGCATGGAAATGGCGCAGAGCTTCCGCCGGCTTGGTAGCCAGGTCACGGTGATCGAGCCGGGCGAACTGATGAGCCGCGATGATCGCGACAGCGTGGCTTTGGTGAAGGCGGTGATGGAAGGCGAGGGCGTGCGCTTTGTCACCGGCAAGGCCGCGAAGGTTTCGGGCGGAGCCGGCGCAATCACTGTAACCACGGGAGGCGGCGAAGCGATTGCCGGCACGCACCTGCTGGTGGCCGTGGGGCGCAAGGCGCGCACCAAGGGTTACGGGCTGGAGGAACTGGGCATCGAACTGGGCGGGAACGGCATCAAGGTGGATGCGCGGCGGCGCACGAACCTGAAGCACATCTATGCCATCGGCGATTGCCGCGAAGGGCCGCGGCTGACCCATGTCTCGGGCTACGAAGGCTCCAACGTGGTGCTGGAAATCGCGCTGGGCATGCCGACCAAGGTCGACTGGCGAGCGTTGCCCTGGTGCACCTATACCGAGCCCGAAGTGGCGCAGGTCGGCATGACCGAAAGCGAAGCGCGCGATGCCTACGGAGATGCCTTGCGCGTCGTTACCGAGCATTTCGACCACAATGACCGGGCCATTGCCGAAGGGACCGATCAGGGGCATTGCAAGGTCATGCTGAAGGGGAAGAAAGTTGTCGGCGCGTCCATATGCGGGGTCAATGCCGGCGAATTGCTGCTGCCCTTCACGCAGCTGATTACTGGCAAGAGCGGCACCTTCGACATGGGCGGGGCGGTGATTTCCTATCCCACGCGGGTGGAGATCGTGAAGGCGGCGGCGTTCAAGGCTTGGGAGCCGACCGTGTTCGGCACCTGGCCCAAACGCTGGGCCGGTCTGCTGGCCCGGATGCGGCGGGCGCTCTGATGGCGAGCCGTTCGAAAAGCCGCAACGCGCCTGCCGGGCCTTCGCCATTCGCGGTTGATGGCAAGCGCCTGCTGCCCGCCAAGTTCACCGACCCGTTGGTGACCGCCAAGGGAGAGCCGCGCGCGCATGTGGGGCTGCGCCACCTCGATACCCTGTGGTTTGCCACCGGCACGCTGTGCAACCTTGCTTGCGCCAACTGCTATATCGAAAGCAGCCCCACCAACGATGCGCTGGTCTACATGGCGGCGCAGGACGTGGCGCGGTTCCTCGATGAAATCGCCGGGATGGGCGTGCGCGAGATCGGCTTTACAGGCGGCGAGCCGTTCATGAATCCCGACATCATCGCGATGGTGGAGGATGCCCTGTCGCGCGGGCACGAGGTGCTGGTGCTTTCCAACGCGATGGCGCCCATGCGCCGCCATGAGAGCGCGCTGCTGCGCTTGCGCGAGGCCTATGGCGGCAAGCTGACGATCCGCGTCTCCGTCGATCACCACACGAGGGCCGTGCACGAGGCCGAGCGGGGGCCGGGCAGCTGGGAACCGATGCTGGCGGGCTTGCGCTGGCTGTCGGACCACGGCTTTTCACTGGCGGCGGCCGGGCGACACCTGGCGGGCGAAAGCGAGGGAGAGGCGCGCGCTGCCTATGCCGCGCTGTTCGCAGCAGAGGGGATCGCCATCGACACGGCCGATCCGGCGCGGCTGGTGCTGTTTCCGGAAATGGATGCCGATGCCGACATTGCCGAAATCACCACCGGCTGCTGGGACATTCTCGGCAAGTCGCCGGACGAGGTGATGTGCGCCAGCAGCCGCATGGTGGTGCACCGCAAGGGAGAGCCGACCCCGCGCGTCGTTGCCTGCACCCTGCTGCCCTACGATCCGGGCTTCGACCTTGGCGACACGGTGGCCGAGGCCGACCGCGAGGTTCCGCTCAACCACCCGCATTGCGCCCGCTTCTGCGTGCTGGGCGGGGCGAGCTGCTCCGCTTGAAGTCCGTGAAATTAGGAGCCATTCAGCCCGTTCGGGCCTATGGAGGGGCATGGGACGCATGAAACACACTCTGGCAAGCGCTGCAGTAGCCGCCGCTCTGCTGGCATCGCCCGCGGTCGCACAGCGGAGCATCGATGGCACCTATGTCGATTCGGGCGGCTATACCGAGATCACCGTGGCTCCCTGCGGCAATGCACGCTGCGGTCAGATCACCCGCATCATCCGCCGCAAGCCGGGCGAGCCGGACAACGACGTACACAACGACGACCCGGCCCTGCGCGACCGGCCAATCCTGGGGATCACCATCCTCAAGGATTTGCGCTGGGACGACGGCGCCTGGCGCGGCGAGGTTTACAATCCGGAAGATGGCGAAACCTATCGTACCGAAGTGCGACCGGCCGCCAATGGCTCGCTGGAAGTAAAGGGCTGTGTCGCCTTCTTCTGCCGCACGCGTGTGTGGACCGCCGCAGACTGAAGCGCGTCTTGCAAGGGTTGACCGAATCCCGAGCCAGCGTTAATGGCGCGCTCCTTACTGCCCCGTCGTCTAATGGTAAGACTACGGACTCTGACTCCGTCAATTGAGGTTCGAATCCTCACGGGGCATCCACTTTCCCATCTCCTAATCAATGTTCGCGCGATCCTGTCTGGTCGATCACGCGTGCAATTGATCACAGCTAGTTGTCCGACATCTCAGGATCTTCGCAGCGGTTTTGTGCACCTTGGATGCGCCTGCAGGTGTCCTTGAGCGACGTTGCTTTCAAATATCCCGTGCGTGCAGATTGCGTCCGCGGCCTCGAACTCTGCGGGCCTCACCAACACAAGAGAATGAGTCACAAAAGATGCGGCAGAGCGGACTGAAGCTAAGGTTTGTCTTGCAGAACTTACAACACTAAAGCGCTGCGAACACGAGTGGCTCCGGTAGCGACGGGGCGCAATTGCCGGAAAATTGGCAGAAATACCGGCGTCACCAGCTGCCGAACGCTCTCCGGCAAATCGGCAACTGGAATCCAGTACCGGACTGGCTGCTGACGACCCAAGTGCGGACAGTCTGATGCTATGTGCCGTCTGGTTGAAGCATGATTGACCTCATCGCATTTTGTAAAGCAGTCTCAAATTGCGGGTTCCCGTAGATGTCGTTGTGGCCAGCATTGTCGATGGTTCGGTCCATGACCAAGGATTGTGCTGATCGCCTCAGCGGAGATGTGCGTTCGGGTGTAATGATGCCGTCCTGCGCCGCGGCAATAAGCGCAACGGGCGTTGTCACATCTCGAAGCTCCTCGGCCGGGGACATCTGGTGACGCAGCAATAGCTGTACAGGCAACCAACCATAATGATGGCGCGCCAACTCCTCGAGCGAGTCAAAAGGCGTAACAAGGATAAGACCATCAAGGTGCCGCTCTCGTGCGAGCCTAACTGCGGGTCCAGTCCCAATACTAAAACCTACCGCGACGACACCAGCAGGGTCGGCCCCTTCCGTTGCACAATCGTAGACGACTGGGGCATCATTGAGCAGCGCTGCGGCACTCGGGCTTCCCGTGCTTGGGCGGTAGCCACGGTAGTGGAACGTGACGACCTCGTGAGCTGGGAAAATCTCAGAGAGGTAACCTGCCATGTGTTCCGCGTTCCAAGCGTTCCCGCCAAAGCCGAGCACGATCTTGCGTTGTGCGCTCGTGCGCATTGAAGGCGAAATTCGAACTCCGTGCAGCCTTTCACCGTCGGGGGTCTCGCAGGTTATTCGCTCACCAGCGGCAGGAAGCGCCAACGCCCCTCCGGACGAACTGGCTGGAAATAGGATCCAAGTTTGCGCGAAGTAGGCAACTAGGGCTGTGACAGCATAGGCGGCAGCCAGGGCGACGAGCAATTTCTGCAGCCACATTGAAGAGACTTTCGAAAAACCATGCATGAGCGAGCGAGATCGCCAAGGCAGCTTTGCTTACTCGGCTAGAAACAACCCCCGCAAGTTCACGAAAACCGGTTCCATACTATTCACTCCCACGGCCACCGCACCTGGTGTTGCCCAGGAGCCGGAATTCAATCCTTCTACGGTTTTTCTTTTTGGCCTTCTGCCGGCAGGTGCATCAGCCTCTTTTGACGCTCTCTCCCAATCCCACTGATCCACTCAATTGCTCTGAAGCGGGCAAGCGTCGTTCGAAAGCTCTTCAAGGACTTCCGAGCAAGAAGATAATCTCGCACGATGTATATCAAACCGATAAATATGCCGGTTGCAGCGCCGAGAAGCATGTAGGAATTAAGCACCAGGATCTATCGGGACCTTCAGGTTAGGTTCGTCAGCAAGCTGCACGAGGTCGCAAGCAACGTAAAGGTTTGGCGACTGCTCTTGCACATATATCCGTATACGGGGGGATGGTCGATCCGTCTGAAAGTGGCTCGTGATTGTTGCGAACTGCGTTGGGCGCCAAGAATAGGCGCCAGATGAAGCTCTTCGAGCCCATCGCAGCCCAACCGCTGCGCTCAAGCATCCCGAATATCTGATATCGCTGACTATCCGTTAGTTAGCGCCCCGACCCGAAACCGTACCCGCTGCTGACAACTCACGAGGATGCGACCCTGATGAATCGGGATTCCATGGACTTATCGTGCAGGGGGTGGTGACAAGCGATTTTGCAGTTTCCTGTTATGGCCGGAAAAACAGGGCGCATTTCGCTTGTCCTGCATGCACATTGGTGCGCTTTCCGATTAAAGAACAGAGACTTGCCCCCCGTGAAATCCTTTTCCTGTTTCCGAGAAACAGGAATGGCTGTCCTTCAGTTGGCGGCATGCAACAGATTCATTGTCAATTAAATCAGAAACTTAAGGCTTGACTTCGAGTCTGCGCAGAGGCAGATAGAACCTTGCATCTGACAGGCCATGGCAGTGTCAGGTGAGCAGCATTCGGATCAATTCGGATCCCGAGAGCAGCTGAAAGACAAGCAGCTTTGCCTCAGTGCGAGCGTGCTTCCTTTCGAGCGGCTGCCGGTATTCGAAGGGATCCTTTCCCCATGAAAACTCCTGTTCGTATGCGTCGGCGCAAGGTCGACCTGCAATCCTCTCCATCACCACAATCCAACGAGACGAGCCGTCCCAACGACCCCAACCACGGCCTCGCTCTCCAGATCGTCTACCGCCCGATCGGTGAATTGACCCCGCCGCCGCGCCGCTTGCGTAAGGTGAACACGCGGCAGGATGCTGCCATTCGCGCTGTCATCAAGGAATGTGGCAATCTTGACCCTCTTCTGATCACCCCGGAGGGACGCATTGTCTGCGGTTACGCTCGTTGGCGCGCTGCCGTCGATCTGGGCCTCGAAGAGGTGCCCACGATCACGATTTCACATCTCAGCGACGAGCAGCTGCGAATCTATGCCATCGCCGAAGAAAAGCTCGGTGAGCTGGGCGAGTGGGATCGCGAGGCGCTGCGGCTGGAGTTCGCCGAGCTCGAGCTTAACGTCGATCTCGATCTTGAACTTACCGGTTTTACGATGGGCGAGATCGACGGCCTGCTGATCGAGACCGAAGCGGCTGAGCGCACGCTTCCTGGCCTACCCTCTCATCAACCGGTCTCGCTGCGGGGAGACCTGTGGCAGCTGGGTAAGCACCGCCTCTATTGCGGCAATGCACTTGAGGAGCAGAGTTATCGGATATTGATGGGGCGGGAACGAGCGCAGATCGTGTTCTGCACACCGCCCTGCAGCGAGACCATGGACGATACTGCGAGCGTGGAGCGCGCAGGAAGCGAGATGGTCACCAGCGGGAACCACGAGCTTGAGCTTGCCAGCATTCTGAGCAGCATCTTTGCCCTGATGTCGCGTTTCAGCGCTGATGGTTCGATCCATTACCACTGTGCGGACTGGCGCCATCAGCGCGCGATGCTCAGTGCTGGAGAGGCGGTCTATCCGCGGCTGTGTGATCTCGTTGTCTGGCACAAGAACAACGCTAGTGCGGGTAGCTGCTACCGTTCGCAGCACGAGCTCATTTACGTTTGGCAGGTCGGTAACGGACCGCCGATCAACAACGTCGCATCGGGCGATGCCAGTAGGTATCGGACCAACGTCTGGGCCTACGACGGCGATGAAGAATTCGCGGAGCATCGGGCGTCGAAGCCGGTTGCCCTGATCGCTGATGCGCTGCGCGATTGCTCGCGTCGGGGCGGCATTGTTCTTGATGCCTTTGCCGGGTCTGGTTCGACGCTGATGGCAGCCCAGCATACCGGCCGGCAGGCACGGCTGATCGAGATCGATCCTGGCTGCTGCGACAAGGCGATCGAGCGCTGGCAGGCCAAGACCGGCCAGGAAGCGATGCATGCCGAAAGCGGCAAGAGCTGGACCGATGTCGCCGCGGAACGCGGAGTGGATATTGTTGGTCATCAGCCTTGTGACGAGGAGGATGACTGATGGCCCGGAAACCTCCGAAATCCTCCGCCAGCAACGGGAAGCAGCCTGCTGCAGCCAAGCCCATGCACAAGCGCAGCAGGAACAGCACGGCGACAGGCGCAGATGGTCCGTCCAGGGACACCCGCTTCAAGCCGGGCCAGTCGGGCAATCCCAACGGGCGCCCGCGCAAGGATCGCGTGCTCCAGAAACTCATCGAAGCTGAGCTCGATCAGGAAATGACGGTCACCGAAGGGGGCAAGACTATCAGGCTGACCAAGCGTGAAGCGCTGGCAAAGTCCATGGTCAACGATGCGCTCAAGGGAGATCACAGGGCGCGCAGCACCCTGCTGAAACAGCTTCCGCCTCCTAGGCACGATGATACCGCGGACTACGCGGCTGTTCCCCTGGAGCAAGTGCTGCAGTTCCTCATGCGCAAGGGAGGGGTCGGCGGCAAAGGAGAAGTGGGTGATGAATGACCAGGCTGAGCTGGTCTCGCTGCCGGTCGAGTATCTGGACACGATGCGCCGCGAAGACTTTCTGACCTTTACCGCGCAAGTGATGGAAGAGCTCGAACCTGGAACCGATTACACTGAGAACTGGCACCTTGAGGTCATCGCGAATGCACTCGAAAACGTGATGCAGGGGATTGACCTGCGCCTTATGATCAACCTGCCCCCACGCAACCTCAAGTCGATCATGGTGAGTATCGCCTTTCCGGCCTTCGTGCTCGGTCAAGACCCGTCACGGCGTATTATGTGCGTAACCTACAGCCAGGAGGTGGCGAAGGCGCAAGCGGTTCAATTCCAGCGCATCATGCGGTCCGCATCGTACCGCCGGGCTTTTCCGGACTGTCAATCGCCCGCGCAGAACCGTCAACTGGAATACCGCACCACGCAAGGTGGTTACCGGCTCGCCACCTCGGTTGATGGCAGCATGCTCGGCCGCGGGGCCGACGTGATCATCCTTGACGACCCTAACAAGGGACAAGAAATCTTCTCGCGCGTGGCGCGCGAGAAGGTCATCAGTACCTGGGACAACGTCATCTCGACCCGGCTCAATCATCCGAAGAAAAGCGCGATCATCTGTGTGATGCAGCGCCTGCACGAAGATGACCTTGCCGGGCATTTGCTCAAGCAGGAGGATTATCGCCAGATCACCATTTCCGCGACTGCAGTCGCGGACGAGGAATGGGACCTCGGTAATGGTCGGATCCATGTGCGCTCCAAGGGTGAGCCTATCCAGCCTGAGCGCATGGATCACGCAGAACTGGAGCGGCAGAAACGCATCATGGGCGGTCTTGCGTTCAGCGCGCAGTACCAGCAGCAGCCCGTTCCCGATCAGGGTGTGGCCATCCGTCGCCAGTGGCTGCGCTACTATGACGAGGCGCCTGAAGAGTTCGAAACCACCGTCGTGAGCTGGGATACCGCTTCGACGCTGGCCGAGACCAGTGACTGGTCGGTGGGAACCGTGTGGGGGTATGCTGACGGTGAGTTCTACTTGCGCGACGTGATCCGCGAGAAGATGGAAAGCCCCGAGCTGATCCACCTGATCGAGGAAACGCATCGCAGTTATGAAAGTGATCTGACGCTGGTTGAGGACGGTGATCTTGGGCGGGCGATTGTCCAGTCGCTGCGCAGCAACTCGTTGGTCTGCCGGCCGCAACTGGTGAAGCCCAGGCTTGCCAAGATCGAGCGCATGCAGGCGCGTGCGGTCCTCATTGAGACCGGTAAGGTGCTCTTTCCTCGCGAGGCGCCCTGGCTCGCGGCCTATCAGCAGGAACTGCTCGGATTTCCGAATACCAGGCACGACGATCAGGTCGATAGTACAAGCCAGGCGCTCGACTGGTTTCAGCAGCGCCTGCGTCGGGAGATGGCTGCGGAGCGGCCAGCACCCAAGCGTGCTTCAGGCAATTGGCGGCCAAAGGGCGCTAATTTTCAGACTGTTAAAGGCTAATTGGCACCGCGCTTCAAGGAGTGCTCTTGTCGGTGCATTTGCCGCTCGTCTCCGATCTGATCAAGCAACAGCCGTGTTGGGAAATGGCCCAACGCGAAGTCATTTGGTATAGACCTCGGCGAACAAGTGCGTGTCGTCGGCGCCGAGTGCAACACTCCCCCGGTAATCACCTTGCGGAAGCAACAAGGCCGCAGGCCTTCCCGTCCGCAACTCCAGCTATCTTGGTCCCTTCTCCAGCTAGAACGGCGGCTCCAATAACTCAGTGTTCACCTCGACTTCCCGGTCAACCGGATTGCCCTTCAGACTGTAGAGCCCATAATTGCCCGTGATCGGTGCATCGAAGCTTGCGGATTCGTCGGATTGTAGAAGGCGACCGGCAATGGAGAGGTTGGGTGCAATCCGGACCTAACCGTCTTGGGCGTGCACAGCGATGACACGGTAGATTGCGTTCAACCCCTGAACGGCCTCCCACAGTTTATTGGCCAACGCTCGCTCTGCCAGGTTCGCAACCGAGCGGGGAAGCCCTGCCGCTGTGCAGCCGTAAAGGGCAAGACAAAGTTCCGGCTGCACGGTGGTGCTAAAGGCTCAGGAGCGCCCAAGGGCGAGCGTAACGGTATGTGGAAGCATGGTTGCCATTCGAAGGAAGCGGTGGCCTGAAGGAAGGCAGTCAAGCGTCTAATCGGTCAGCTAAAACGCGAATAGGTTATCCACGCTTCGAAGACCTAGGTCGGGCAAGCGCAGATCTTAGGGTTCGCTTAGACCGGAAAGCTTGCGCCTCCTGAATGGAGTTTTAGTAGATTAGCTTTAGGGAAAACGCCCGACCAGTGAGTAACTAAATCAACGAGGTGTTAGCGGTGGATACGAGGGGCCATTCAAAAGAACCGCGTTTGTCTTGGGTTGTACCAGTCTACAACGAAGAGGACGGACTTGGGGAGCTACTGCGTCGCCTAAAGCTAGCAAGCGTAGAAATCGTCGGAGAGGATTACGAAATCGTTTGCGTAAACGACGGATCGACCGATGGTTCATTAGATTTTCTCAAGTCGCAGGAGCAACCAGCCCTCGTTGTCGTCGATCTTGCGAGAAATTATGGCCATCAGATTGCGCTGACAGCCGGCCTCGAAGCCGCACGCGGTGCCAGGGTTCTGATTATCGATGCAGACCTACAGGACCCTCCTGAGCTTGTAGGCCCGATGATGGCGCTAATGGATGATGGCAACGACGTGGTTTATGGGGTCCGGAAAAAGCGAGACGGCGAGAATTGGTTCAAACTAGGAACGGCGTACGCTTTCTACCGCTTAGTATCCAAGCTTTCGTCCACCCCTATTGCTCCTGATGCAGGCGATTTCCGTCTGATGTCCAGGCGAGCGGTCGACAACTTAAATTCTATGCCGGAGCGGTTCCGCTTTGTGCGAGGCATGGTCGGGTGGCTCGGGCTCAAACAGGTTCCGATCCACTATGATCGCGCCGAAAGATTTGCTGGCAAGACGCACTATCCACTTCGCAAGATGCTCGTTTTGGCAATCGACGCGATAACCAGCTTTTCGATCTTGCCTTTGAGATTTGCATCTCTCGCTGGCGCTATCTGTGGCCTTCTTGGCATCTTGCTGATGGGTTTTGCTTTATATGCCTGGATAACTGGCAATGTCGTACAAGGTTGGACTAGTCTTGCTGGCCTTGTGTTGCTGCTGGGTAGCGTACAGCTTCTAATTCTCGGAGTTTTTGGAGAATATCTTGGAAGGATGTACCTCGAAGTGAAGCGGAGGCCTCTCTACTTTGTCAATGAGTTGATAACGAACGGTGCGCGCGAGACGAACTCCAGCCCATCATTCAGGAAGAATCGTCGTGAACGAAGCTGAGTTCGACAAATTTGCGGACGAATATCACGCACAGCACGCGAGGAGCATTCGTCTCTCCGGGGAGGAGCCAGATTTCTTTGCCCAATACAAGGTGGCAGAGATGGCTCGGCAAGTTGAACGGGCTCCGGCCAAAATCCTCGATTTTGGGGGTGGAATTGGCAATTCACTTGGCCATCTGAAGGCTCAGTTTCCACAAAGCAATGTGACACTTTGCGATCCATCTCTTCGCTCTCTCGAAATCGCAAAGGAACGGTTTCCTACGCAAGGGAACTTTGTTCAAATCACTGGCCTTCCGCTGCCGTTCGCCGATCATGAGTTCGATCTAATTCTCGCTGCATGCGTCTTTCATCATATTGATCCGGCCGAGCATGGTGCAATCATCACTGAGTTGTCTCGAATTCTCGCTCCGGGAGGATCATTTTTCCTTTTCGAGCACAACCCGTACAATCCACTTACACGCAAAGCGGTGTCTGAATGCGAGTTCGATAAGGATGCGATACTCGTAAGCTCTCGGCAGGCCCGGCGTTCACTTCGTGGGGTCAGCTTTCGAACCGTTAAGACCCGCTTCCGGATTTTTTTCCCTAGAATGCTTTCGGCACTTCGATTTCTTGAGCCGGCGTTGGGTTTTCTCCCAATCGGTGGCCAGTATTTCGTTCAAGCCACGAAGTAACCTCAACCGTTATGTTCTCTCGCCCGATATTCGTGGAAGTGCTTAGATTTAGCACGGTGGGGCTTTTGGCAACCTTAACCTACGGGCTTCTCGGCTCGGCAATGCTTATCCTGCAGGTGCCGGTCTATCAGGCAAACTTGGTTGCTTATGGCGGGGGGATCCTTGTTTCTTTCGTGGGGCACTTATTGTTCACCTTCCGTCCAAAAGGCAGTTGGGCGTCATATTTTCTGCGGTTCATGGTGGTGGCTTTGACGGGTTTCGCGTTCAGTAATGTAGTGATCGCGCTATTTGAATTTTTCGACTTTCCTTCGTGGGCTTCGTTAGCCGTGATCCTGTTTATTGTGCCGTTCGGTAGCTGGCTCGCCAGCAGGCTTTGGGCATTCCGAGATGAGGAACGGCATTGATGGTAGAGTTGATCCGGGCTAAACTTGCAGATATGGATTGCAGTGGTTGCGGTCGGGGTCGCACTAGCATTGCAAGTTCCGAAATACCTTAATCACAATGTCGCCTTTTTGACTTGGCTGGCGAACTTCGTCATGGGCCCAGGTCACTTCGGGGTATCGATATCCAGCCTTTGATGGCCCAATCGTACTCCACAAGGTGTGAGGCAGCTGCGGCTGACATGCTCACATTCTAGCTCGTCGTAAATTTGGAAGAAGCTGGAGTGACGACTGTCTTGGGGCCCTGATCAGCAGAGCAAGCGCCAAGAGCAGACCGACTGGGCCAACAGGCAAGCCTATAAGACCCGCATAGATCATCAAAATCGGCAAGAGGTAAATGACCCGGAGTGCCCATTCGCCCTGTCGCGAAGGTTCAACGGCGGCGAGCACGTACATGATCAGCCCGAGCGCGACCATGTCGTAGTTGAAAGCGTAAGGAGACACGAGAAACGTTCCGACCAGGAGAACTGCAACCCGATGTGTCAGGGATCGGTTCGAACGGAAAAGAAGGGTGCAAACGATCGCGACTGGCAAGGCGACGACTAAGTGAACATAATAAGCCTCGCTCGACGGCATACCTAGAACGCGCGCAGCCATAAACGGAGTGGGGATCATAATCTGATAAAACCCCGATCCGGCTTCGGCAAAACTCTTCTGGAGAGGCATGCTAAGGGTTAGAAAGTCCCGCCAAGGGTCAAGCCCCAGCAATAAGATGCTGCCGCCAACGAGTGTCGCGACGGTTGCGGTCGCTGAAGCGATGACCGTCCAGTGACGTCCTATCAGAAGCGCAAGCGGCACGAGGAGGCCGAGTTGAGGCTTATAGGTGAGAAGGCCAAGAAGAACCCCGGCAAGTACTGGTCGGCGCTCTACCAAGAGCAGTCCTCCACACAGAAGCGCGGCTGAGACAAAGCCGTTCTGTCCGGAAGAAATGTTGATTGCCGCAGCGGGCGCGAAGGCGAGAAAGGCAACGGCTTCCCAGCCACGACGCGAAAAGCGAACGAGCACGTAAGCGCAAATGCCGAACGTAACCAAGATCCACGCAATGAGGCCGGGGATGTAAGGGAACCATCCCAGGGGAAGGACAAGCCAAAGGCTATGTGGAGGGTACGGGTAGGTGTTGAACGAAAGATTGCGACCAGTCAGTGCTCGATAGGCTGGCTGATATCGTTCAAAATCGAACAAATCGGAAATGCGCCCATCGAGTAACAGATGCCCCGCAGACCAATAGTTTACGAAATCGCGACCCAACATTTGGCCCCGCGACAACCCGCCCCCTAGAAAGTTGACATTATCAAAGAGCAAGTAAGTCAGTGAGAGAAGGCCACCAGCCAGCAGCCAAGGATCTGTGCGCGATGACGGCATATAACGGGCAAGAGCCTTAACACCGACGACTGACATCATTCCGAGTCTCCCAAATGGAGGCGCTGTAAGCTTAGCACGGCCACGAATTCATTCGATTGAAGCAAGGCGGTCGGTCAGATGGAGGAAAACTGGCGGCCCCTTCGCCCTGCAAGTAAGATGTAGGCAAATGTCCACCAGCTAATTGCGAATATCTTGTTGCCCTTCATCTGCCAAACCTGCCGCAGGAAAGGAATGTCCCCAATGGGTCGTTAACGGCTGGTCTGCTCTGGGTCATTATCGGCGTAAAGCACTCAGTCAGCAGTGGGAAGCGTCCAAGCCGAGCCTAACAACTGAAACTGCGTGGAAAAGTTAACACTCTCATAAAAGCGCTGGTCCCCATGCGGCGCGCCTATGGCTGAAGTCTTTTGTCAACACGGCCTAGGATCTTCTGGATTGTCCACGCCTTCTTAGGGCTCAATTCACCCGCTGTACCTCATTGTAATTTAGAGAGCTATATATCGTCAACCATACCGCAATATAACATATTGCTCAGAAAGGCCTTTGGGCGGCACCTCATAGCCCGTATTTGGCCAAATCATTGATTGCTCAATAAGACGAGCGGGATAACGGCACCAAAGCACTAGGTGCCGCTTGGACTATATTCACAGAGTAATCTAGGTTAGGGCTATGAAATCTCGTCTCCAAGCCGAACTGGCCAGTATAGGACGCTTTGGGGTAGTCGGCTTTGGAGCTTGTGTGACATACATCCTTGTCGCTCTCTTGGGAGCACGGTTAGGTCTTGGGGCTCAGTCGGCAAACTTGGTGGGGGTCTTTACAAGCACTGTTTTCTCATTTCTCGGACATGCATACTACTCGTTCCAGAAAAATTTCATCACGCGCATTTATATACTGCGATTCATCGTTCTTTCCTTTGCGGTCTATGTCCTAAGCTTCGGGGCTACCTACATCGGTATTGCGCTACTCCAATGGCCTCGCCCGATGGTCGTAGTCATTATCGCGGCGATCATACCCCTGTTCACATGGAGTGCTGGCCGGTTTTGGGTGTTTCGCTGAGGGGCTTGTCGGGCGATATCGCGAAAAAAAGGACGGCTTCACCCCCCTCGTGCGAAATCGGAAGAAGCCATTCCGGAATGTGCTGGCGAACGAGGTCTGCCGCTAGGCTATCGGGGGCATATTGCGCGAGACGCTCTAATTCGGAATCACGGCAGGTCAGCACGTAGTCGACGCCGTTTCGGGCAAGTGCAACATGTGCCTCGGAAGAAGGTGCAAGCAATATCCGATAGGCCTTGCCGTTGCCTTCGATCCCGCGGTGGTTGGCAGCTGCGAGTACAGAATGATGGGTCCGCGCGAGGATTAATGCCCCGGAACTGATCCCGTTTAAGACCAGTCCCGGTCGAACTTGGTTATAATCTTCCCCGCGCAACTGGGTTTCGCACCTATTGGTCAATGTCGTTTCGGCAACCATAGACATGCCTTGCCTGTCGTCGGGCGCAACCATGTGGTAGATCATAAAGCCAAAATGCCCGTTTAGGATCAACATGGATGCGAAGAGACGTGCAGTCCCTAAAGGTTCACTGCGCTTCTGCCACAGATGCGCAATCGTGATGGAGCATAACAGCAGGGCTACCATCGAGGCAGCTGCCATGGCCCGTATCTGCCAGATGGAAAGCGCAAATCCGGCAAGTCCTACCATAAGGATTAAGAGCAATTTGGGCTCACGGCCTGTCGCCAAGTAGACGCCCGTCGCGGCTAACAATGCGAGGGCGGGGAATAGGTGGTAACGAAGCAATCGTAACGGGTTAGTGTCTGCAATTGGCCATGCAGATTGCGTTTCCGCGATAGACCCTATCCAAAGTTGCTGAAGCAGTGGATCGATTGCGGAGTATGGAGCGGCGAGCACTTCTCGGAAAGCCAGCACAGGAAGGGCAGTGGCAATAGCGAATATCGCAAGACCGGCCAAGCGATGTTCAAGCGATCGCAATTTGAACTGAAGGATAAGGGCAAGCGAAGCCGCCGCCATGGCGATAATGGCAAGATGACCAATGCCAACCTGATCATTTGTGAGCCTGTTCCAATCGGAAGGTGCCACGGAAATCATATACAAAAAAGGCAGAAAAAACAATATTCCAATTAGGAAGCCCTGCAATTGTGCTTTCTGCGCTTCTCCCTTCCAAAGCCAATTGAGAGCCATCCAGGCCGGTATCGCGAGCAAGAGCGGAGCAGTTTCCAAGCCTATCAGAAGCGCGATGGCAACTGAGAGGGAAGTTAGCAAACCGCTACGCTTCGTCGGCATCGCAGTAGCCGCGGCAAGGGCGGCTGAAAGCAAGAGCAATTGCAATCCGTGGTGATCGATGCGTCCGGGAATGAATTGGGCAAGGAAGAAAGAGGTGGCAATGACGAAAAGTTGCAGAAATCTCTCAGCTGGCACACTACCGATGTTCCTTGCAGTTCGGCAGAGGAAGATGATGGTGACGAAGAGTAATAAAGGGGGCAGGCTTACGACCGCTAGCATTTCCGCCTTGGTATGCTCGGCAAAGAGCGAAAAAAAGTGGATCAGGAGCCCTAGTGGAAGATCGCCTAGGCGGGACCAGTGCATCTGAAGTCCAGTCGGCGGATCGATACGATGTTGCTTTGTGTCCCACCAAGACTGGCCACCCATCCAGTCGCGAACTTGGACGAGCCGTTGGTAATTGTCGGGGTCATTGAGCATTAGGCTCGTTGCCCGATCTGGTATTGGCAGGGTCAGGAACCAGCACGTCAATCCCCCGACCAGTAGCAGATTGAGAAACCAGCTGAGCCTCCAGTCATTGGAACGTTCAATTCCCTTGAGAAAGATCTGGAATTTTCGCAAAATTTACCATCCCGCATTAAGGTAGGTCGAAGCGCTGCTGGCTTGTGAAGAGGGAGCAATCCAATTGAAGCAAAGAGAAGATACTCTTAGCGGGACAACTGCATACGTAAAGAGCGACCGAGGGGATGAACTGACAGTAGTTATCCCCTGCCTGAATGAGGTTGAAACCTTAAAGGTTTGTATTGAAAAAGCTCATCGCTTCTTCCGTGCCTACGACGTCAAGGGCGAGGTGATTGTCGCCGACAACGGCTCGACCGATGGCTCGCAACGTGTTGCCCTCGCTGCCGGTGCCCGAGTGGTCGATGTGGAGGAACGGGGTTACGGCGCTGCACTGAGGGCAGGAATTGCAGCTGCGGAAACGCCATACGTCGCCATTGCTGACGGAGACGACAGCTACGACTTTATGGGATTGATGCCGTTTGTTGAAAAGCTGCGAGAGGGTTACGAACTGGTCATGGGTAACCGCTTCATGGGCGGAATCGGTCGGGGGGCCATGCCTAGACTCCACCGGTGGATCGGGAACCCGGCCCTCAGCGCGGCCGGCCGTGTTCTCTACGGCGCTCCAATCGGGGATTTCCATTGTGGCATGCGCGGTTTCCGGCGCGAGGCGATCCAAAACTTGAACTTGTCATGCGATGGTATGGAGTTTGCTTCGGAGATGGTGGTTAAAGCGCATCTCGAAGGCTTGAAGATGACCGAAGTTCCAACGACGTTGTCGCCCGACGGGCGGAGCCGCGCCCCGCATTTGCGGAGCTTCCGCGATGGCTGGCGACACCTTAAGTTTCTACTGCTCTTTGCACCGCGATGGCTCTATTTATATCCTGGGTTTTTGCTTTTGTTGGTAGGCTTGGCCGCTATGCTGGCGATGTTACCCGGTACTCTTATTATCGGCGATATCCGGCTTGCTGAAAACTCACTTCTGTTCAGCGGCGCTGCGGTTCTGCTGGGTCTGCAAATTTCCTGCTTCGGTTTGCTCGCCGAACTCTTTGGAACGCGCGAAAGATTCTGGCTTGAGACGAAGCGTATCCGCTTCATACGCCATTGGCTGACAGTCGATCGCGCGTGTATTGTTGGCGGTTGTTTGTTCTTTACCGGGCTGTCTGGTGCAGTCTACGCCCTATTCATTTGGCGCGGAGAAAACTTCGGTGACATGGACACCTCTGCACTGGCGCGCATCACCGTTCCCTCTGTGCTCGCCTGCGCGGCGGGCCTGCAGATCGCGTTCACGGGCTTCTTGGCCGAACTCATGGGCCATCCGCGACGCAGGGGGATGTGATGGGAAAGATCCACAACAGACTAATTTTCAATCGCCGAGTGCGCGTTTTGTCCGATAATCTCGCTGATCGATTACCGGCGAATGCTCAGGTCCTGGATATCGGATGTGGTAGCGGGGAGATTGCCGTAGCAATCATGGATAAAAGGCCTGACGTCACTATCGACGGGGTCGATGTGCTAGTTCGGCCGGAAGCTACTATCGAGGTCAGGGATTACGATGGAAAGACCTTGCCCTTCGCCGACGATGCTTACGACATCGCCATGCTTGTGGACGTTCTCCATCACACCGACGACCCGGCTGCTACATTGGCAGAGGCTGCTCGCGTGGCCTCACAAGGAGTTCTCATCAAAGACCACTACAAGGATGGTCCGATCGCCGGTTTGCTTCTTCGCTTCATGGATTGGGTTGGCAACGCTTCACACGGCGTACGCCTTCCCTATAACTATTTGTCACGAAACCAATGGCGGGTCATATGGAAGCGACTCGACTTGAAACCGGTTCAAAGTCGCGAGTCATTGCGAATCTATCCCATGCCATTCGATCTCGTCTTTGGACACGGTCTGCATTTCGTAACCTTGCTGACGAAAACTGGCTGAGTAATTCGGCTCAGCTGCATGGCGAGCGGTACTGTGATGCGGTGGGGCGGTCGCAGGTTGGCTGCCCTCGCTTGTTTCAGCGGCGTTCGCGCCGGGACCTGGCCGTCGACTTGCCCTGGCATCAGGGGCATTCCTGCTTTCTCGGAAAAAGGAAGAGAGCCTTGCGAATAACGTGGCGTTTTGGTTGTAACCGTATTTACCGTTGAATATTGAGAAAAAATCTCTAATATTTAGCCTGTATTTGGCGGAACTATCGATTTATCAGTGATAGGTTTCAAATATTACTGCTTGACCAATTCGCAACTTCTTCAATCGCCGATGCGCAAGCAGTATGCGTCAGCCATTCCGGATCATTCACCCACCCCATAAACTCCCTGCTGATGGTAATGAAATGTAATTTCATTTCGGTATATAAATGACTACTGACCGGTTATCGGAAAGGGGAGGAGCATGGCAGAAGAGCAAGACTTCGTCGACTATTACGAAATCCTGCAGGTCAAGCCGGATTGTGACCCGCGCACTCTCGAGGTGGTATATCACCATTTGGCCAAGCTTCATCACCCGGATCATTCGGAAGGCTCGGACATCGATAAGTTTCAGCGAGTGCTGGAGGCCTACAGGGTTTTGAAAGATCCCGATCGTAGATCGCAATATGACGAAGTCTATTTTGCCCGAAGAGGGCGGCAGCCACCGAATGCAGGTCTGGGAGCTGTCTCTGGCATCAATTCGAAAACGGCGGTCAGCGATGCAGAGGCGCACGAAAAAATTCTCCTGCTTCTCTACAAGAACCGGAGGGAAGATGCGGAAAATGCCGGGGTCGTCGAGTGGTTGCTGAAAGAGACGATCGATTGCCAGGATGACCTGTTCGAATTTCATATCTGGTATCTGAAATCGAAAGGCTTCATCGAACTTACCGAAAAGGGAACCTTGGCAATCACTATCGCCGGGGTCGATCACGTGATCGAGCACAGCCGCGCGGAAGTTGCCGAGGAGCTTTTCCTAACTAAAGCAAGGGATGCCGAGGCGGGGTCAAATCGCCCGGATGAGCCTGCTGGCTGAAGGTTGCAGCCGATCGGTCTTATATCTGCCTTTTCGGAATCGAACTGAGGTTACTGCCCTTCGCCTCGCCAGTGAAGGCTGGGAGTTGCGCGAATTATGGCCCTCAATGCAAATGATGATCTTGGTCAATGATGATGGCGATCGCCTCACTTATTTAAGATCATGCAAGAACGTCGGGAATGGCAGATGGCAAACGACACGGGACAGAACCCAGCTTCTGATAAAATTCTGAACGAACCAGTCTGGGTGGATGAATTACATACCGGCCTCACTCGGCGCAGTCACTTTGTCATCAGCGGCAATGTCAGGGATGTGTATCCCCATCAGGGGGCCGATAAAGAGGTCGAGTTCCTGACTTTTCCGCAGCTGCTCTGGCGAATTGCTCAAGGAAAGGGGTTTTCCGCGCTCCTCAACTATTCTCCAGATTCTGGCTTCGAACTCCATTCTGAATGCAATGCAAAGGCGTCCGGTGCCTTGAAGGAAGCCGGCATCGTGCTCGGTCAACCGTTGAAGTCGGGAGTTGAGCTTGCGGAGGCTCATCACAATCTCATAACGATCGAAGGTTTCCGGGTCGCGGTGGTTTTCGATTATGCTGCTCACCTATTCGATGGCCAGCCTGCTGACATCAATGCTACGCTTATCGCAGCGGATCAGGAGTCGAGGCAAGCCTACCTGCAAGGACACGACAACAGACCATCCAGTGCAACGCTTTGGCTTGTCGACAGACCGGGTGATTTGCCTGAGTGGTTCACGAAAGGAAATGACGGTCTACGCGAAATCGTCGTTGAGTTGCCGAATCTTGAGGATCGGTACGTCTTCGCAGAAACACTAATTGAACATTTTGCCGACGCAAAGGGGCTTGATGAGGGGGAGAGAGCAGAGTTCCTCGAACAGTTCGCTCTGCAGGCCGATGGGATGTCTCTGGTTGGAATGCGCAACGTCGCCTTCTTGGCTGACGACGAGCAATTAGCTTGCTCCCAAATCGCCGAAGCTATTCGTATTGATCGACTTGGGACGCGCCGAAACCCCTGGAAATCGCCAGTGATGCGGGCGCGCATGATGCGTGCGGAAGAAATCATAACGCGGCGGATCAAGGGGCAGAAGCACGCTATCGAGAAATCACTCGATATCTTGACCCGCTCTATTGCTGGGCTCTCGGGTGCTCAAACAAGCTCGCGCCACTCGCGCCCGCGCGGTGTTTTGTTTCTTGTCGGGCCAACCGGAACCGGAAAGACGGAATTGGCCAAGGCAATCACGGAACTGTTGTTCGGAGATGACACGGCTTGCCATCGTTTCGACATGTCCGAATTCATGGAAGAGAATGCGATAGGACGTCTGATTGGAGCGCCTCCCGGTCATCCTGGCCACGAGCGCGGCGGCGAATTGGTCAACGCCATGCACAAGCGGCCTTTCAGTGTCGTGCTCTTCGACGAAGTTGAGAAAGCGCATCCACGAATTCTCGATATGTTTCTACAGATACTGGATGAGGGGCGCCTGACAGACTCTCGCGGGTCGACCGGCTATTTTTCGGAAGCCCTGATCATATTCACCTCGAATATCGGTATGATTAGCTCCGATCACACTCAGAACGCCGGCATGAATATCTTGCCGTCAGACGATTACGATGAGCTAGAGCGCAAGTTGGTTCAAGCTGTGCGTGATCATTTCAGGCTCGAATTGAACCGTCCCGAGCTATTCAACCGCCTCGGGCAGAATATCATTTCATTCGAATTCATCGATGGCGTCGTCGGATCCGAAATATTCTACGCGATCCTGGAGAGAGTGAAGTCTGCTGTCCAAGCGGAGCATGGCATCAAGGTCGAGATTGCGACCGACGCCTTGGAAGAACTCCGAACGCTTTGCATGTCAGATTGGTTTGAAGGGGGGCGGGGCATCGCCAACCGGATTGAAACCCATGTTATCAATCCTCTGGCACGTCAAATATTTGCCCACCAGCCGCAGAAGACTGTGCGGATCAGCGCTGTCCGGAGAGAGGGCGATCGAGCGATCCTGGAATTCGCTTAAGAGCTCGTGCTCAAGCTGTAAGGCTCTTCATTCTGCCAAGTTCTTCGCGAACCCGGTAATAATGGCGAATAAACAGCGCCGGATGCGTGAGGTGGAAAAGCATTGGAACTCTCCATTCTGTCTGAAGCCTGTGCAATGGATGCTCGCACTTCGAGTGCAACCTTTTCTGGGAAATCTTGGTAAAGATTGTCTTAACGCGTGCGTAGCTGCCTGTCTGTTTCAAGTTCATCAGAAGGAAGGTTCTGCATTTTTCGTTTTGCCTGCGCCCCCGCTTCGAAAAAGTTCTGTGGGCGGGCGATACTTTCTCAGATCATGAAAGGATGCTATCTGCATCCGACGTTAAAGGGGGCTTTGATGGCGTCGAGGTTCTTGCAGAAAGCCTGTTTGGTTTTTTCCTTCGCAATCGGGATTCACAGCGCCCCCTGCGTTGCTACCGCGCTCGCCCAGGATATGGAAACTGGGCGCACAAATGTGGTTCTGATAAATGCCACTTATGATGCGAATTTTGACGCGCCCCAAGACGAACCTCTGTTGCATGACGATCGTGACGCGGTGGAAAATGATGCCCGTACGGCAATTTCCATAAGCCGTGCTTCGAATCTTGTCGGGACACCCGCGACGGTAGTCAGGGAGCAGTTCGGCGAGGATGTTGTCACTTCTTCCTTTTCGGATCAGCCCATCGTGATAATTGGCGCTGCGCCTGTGCTCGCGAATGCACCCCTGACAAACCTGCGCCTAACAAGTTCATTTGGGGCGAGGCGTCACCCGGTTGATGGGGTGAGGCGGCACCATGCTGGCGTAGACTATGGTGCCGCGCATGGGACCCCTATCATGGCAACCGGTGATGCAACGGTAACTCACGCGGGTGATGCGGGTAGTTATGGCCTAATGGTTGAGTTGGATCATGGATCAGGCTTGGAAACGAGATATGCGCACATGTCCGGTGTGGCCGTTTCCGTTGGCGAGAGAGTGACCAGTGGGCAGGTGATTGGGTATGTTGGTTCGACGGGGCGCTCCAGCGGTTCACATCTTCATTACGAAACTCGGGTAGACGGAACGGCAGTCGATCCACTGGACAGGTAGCTGGGCTTAAATCGTGACCGAGGTTCAGACCAGGCGGCCTCCGTGGCCAACAGTGCTCAGCCTGATTTCTTTAAATTGGCGGTTCATTACAGGCTACGCAATTGTTGTCGCTTTGGCGATCTTGCCAATGCTTGTGCTTCGGTTACTCGCCGACCAATATGTCTTGCCCGAATGGGGTGAGGCCAGCTTTCCATTCGTAGTCTTTTCAGTGACGATCGCCTTCATGATCGCCATGATCCGGCCGCTTTATCTCGTCGCTCGACGGCACCCCAGCCCAACCCGCCAACTTATTCAGGATATTCAGCAGTACTGGCCAACTTTGCTTTGTATGGTCGTAATGCTGCTGGCAGTGCCGGAAACCCTCGAAGCGGCTTCGCGGTTCAAGAAATTGATCCCGCAGATCGTGCCCTTTTATCTTGATCCATTTTTGGTGGAGCTCGAGCGAGATCTCATCGGCATGGATGCGTGGAGATACACGCACGCAGTCCTTGGCCCTACTGCCACAAGAATTATCGATGCCATTTATGGTCTTTGGCACCTTGTGAATATCAGCCTCCTATGCTGGATCTGTCTAAGCACCGACCGACGCATGCAACTGCAGGTGGGTATCAGCTATCAATTGGCCTGGCTTGGTCTCGGCGCGGCACTTGCTACCATGCTCTCCTCAGTTGGCCCTTGCTTTTACGAATATTTCTTCGAGCACGATGATTTTGTCCTGCTAATGCTCCGCCTCCAGGAAATCGGCGGCAGTGAAGGATTACACTCGCTCTCGGCAATGCAATATCTTCTTGCCTCCGCAGGCACCGATGCCATTGGAGGTGGTATTTCCGCTATGCCCTCCCTCCACGTTGCAATCGCTGCCCTCGTCGTGCTTGTCGTAAGGGATCAATTTCCTGATCGACGTTGGTTGGCGATCCTGTCTTTCACATATTTCTCGATCATCTTGGTAGGTTCGGTGCACCTTGGCTGGCACTATGCGCTCGACGGTGTTGTTGGAGCAGCGGGAATGCTACTGATTTGGCTTAGCGTGAAGCTATTTCTCAATCGGCTGTTGGGTCCTGTCGGCGACTAAAGCGCGCCGACTGGAGGCCGATACAGAAGGTTTTATAGCACCTCGGGGACATCCTCGCCCTTGCCGCGATATGCTGTCATCGGCGCTGCGAGGCATGCGCCGATGCTCGAGAGGTGTTTCTGCCAATCAAGGCCAGCAAACTCATCAAGACCAAGTAGCATCAGCCTGTGCGCACCGCCGTGAGAATTCTGAGTCGGGCGCACTGGAAGGCGAGATGACCTGCCCCATTAGGGTGGTCCACCGGTTAAGTTAGAGTTCCGGCGGTTATGGTCGCCCTGCTGGGCGGCCTGAAGCGTAGCGTAAGGCAGTCCAGCAGGGCGAAGCAAGATCGTTTGTGGTGCGGGCGGCTGGTATCCGAGCGATGAGTGCGGCCGGATGGTGTTGTAATGGATGCGCCAGCGCTCGATCAGGATTGTTGCTTCCTTGAGCGTGTAGAAGATCTCACCGTTGAGCAGCTCGTCCCTCAGCTTGCCGTTGAAGCTCTCATTGTAGCCATTCTCCCATGGTGATCCTGACTCGATGTAGAGCGTCTTCACGCCGATCCGATCGAGCCAGTCGCGCACCGCATGGGCGGTAAACTCAGCGCCATTGTCCGACCGGATGTGATCGGGCGGGCCGTGCCGCTGGAACAGCTCGGTGAGCACCGCCAGAACGTCATCGCTCTTCAGCTTGCGTTGAACATGGATCGCCAGGCACTGTCTGCTGTGCTCGTCGATCACAGTGAGCATGCGGAACGCCTTCCCGTCATGCGTGCGATCCATGACGAAGTCGTAGCTCCAGATGTGGCCGGGATACTGCGGTCTCAGTCTGACGCAGGAACCGTCGTTAAACCAAAGCCGCCCGCGCTTGGGCTGCTTCTGCGGCACTTTGAGCCCTTCACGACGCCAGATCCGCTCAACCCGCTTGGCGTTCACTAGCCAGCCCTCATTGCGCAGCAGCGCTGTGATCCGGCGATAGCCGTACCGGCCATATTGCTGGGCCAACCGGATAATCGCAGCAGTCAGCGGCTTCTCATCTGCTGGAGGCATTGGCAGCTTACGCTGGGTCGAGCGGTGCTGGCCAACGACCTTGCAGGCACGACGCTGGGATACACCCAACGCTTCTCGCACATGATCGATGGCCAGCCGACGCCGTGAAGGGCTCAGTACTTTCCCTCAACGACCTCCTTCAGGATCAGAGCATCAAGCGTGAGGTCAGACACCGCCTTGCGCAGCCGCTGGTTCTCCTTCTCGAGATCCTTCAACCGCCTTGCCTGGCTGACCTTCAGGCCGCCATACTCACGTCGCCAACGATAGTAACTTTGCTCCGAGATCCCCAAAGATCGGCTGATCGCACCGACCTTCTCTCCCTGCGATAGCCGAACCTCAGCCTCTCGCAGCATCGCGATAATCTGTTCTGGCGTGTATCTCTTCCGTGCCATTCATCAGCTCCTTCCAAGCCGTAAATAGCCGAAATCCTAACTCTCAAAACGGACCACTTTCTTGGGGGAAGGTCAGAGATATTACTGCCAGCGTTACGAGAATTTACCATTTTTCGCAACTTCCGCGCCGCCTAAATATCTGAAAAACAGACTTAGTTCTAATGCCCTAACAAAAACCTTCCAGCTGTTAATCAGTTATGGGAAACATAATGGCGAAGGCGGGATGTGGTTACAGCCACGCTCCAAGATTTCTTCGAGGTTTTGGCGAACCACCAGAGGTTCCGCTTTTCAAAATCCGGAAATAGAGGCCGGGACTTTGCTAATATCCGATCGCTGATCGGTTTTGAATAACAAATATGGGGAAATATAATGCGCAACTTTATGGAACAGTTCATTCGCGATGAGTCCGGCGCTTCGGCTGCCGAATATGCTCTCATTCTCGTCATCGTAGGTATCGCTATCGTTCTGGGCGCGATCACTCTCGGCGGCTCTATTGGTGACGCCATGAACAACACGGCGAATTGCATCAATACGGGCACTGCGAACAGCTGCTAATACTAATAGCTAGTGCTAAAGTGTGACGGTCCGTTCCCAAATCGGGACCGGGCCGTCATTCTTGTTGAGTAATTTTTTTTTCTGCGCCACAGATGGTGCGTGAGCAGGGGGGGTAGATGAACCAACGAAACATCATCATTTTGGTCGCCGCGGGCCTGTTGGGTGTGCTTGCAGTCTATCTCGCAAACACTTGGTTCAGCGGAGTTGAAGAGCGACAACAGGCATTTGTTGAAGAGCAGGATCTCGTCAATGTTGCCGTGGCGTCACAAGAACTCGAATTCGGAACGGCCTTGAACAACGAAAATGTTCGTCTGGTCAGCTGGCCTGCAAACTCTGTGCCGCAGGGGGCTTTTAATGACCTGAGTAGCATCGAGCCGGGGCAGGTGGCCATCCGCCCAATCGCAATTGGTGAGCCGATCTTGCAGTCTCGTATTTCGGGAAGGGCCTCGCTTTCAGCCAATTTGCCGGTCGATATGCGTGCGGTTTCCATCCCGGTGAACCAGGTCTCCGGCGTCGCAGGTTTTGTGCTTCCTGGAGATGTCGTTGACGTCATGCTCACGCGGGAAGAAACGACAGTCGTGCTTCTCGAAAATGTACAGGTTCTTGCCATTGACCGACGATCAAACGAGCAGGATACAGAGCCCGCGGTTGTCGACACAGCGACCCTTCAAGTCGATCCGATATCAGCGCAGCGTCTCACGCTCGCAAGGCAGGTTGGCAGTCTGTCCTTGGCCTTGCGCAACGTTGAGAACCAGGAAGTTGGTCCTACGCCAAGCGTAACCGTTTCCAGCCTTGGGTATTTTCGGCCGCCCCCTTCTCGCGTAAGGACTGCCAGCGCTCCACCGCCGCACCAATCTTCCTCTGCTCCGGCTGCAGCCCCTGTCCGTCAAACTCGTTCGGGGCCACAGATGACGATTGTTCGCGGTACTGATTCAACAAACTACGAGGTTCCTCGTTATGGCTCGCGCTAATTTGCTAACTGCCGCATCGCTGGCAATTGCAGGGCTGGGGTTGGCGCTGTCCACTCAACCTGCGGCGGCGCAATCCGAAGTTCAGAATGTTCATGGCGGCACGGTCGACCTGCCCCTTAACAAGAGCCGGGTCATAAGCGTTGATCGGCCGATCGTTCGAGCAATGGTGGGTAATGCTGACATCGCGGACATTCTCCCGTTGACGACCCAGTCCGTTTATGTCCTCGGCAAATCAATGGGCACGACAAGCCTCACGCTTTACGGTGAGGGAGGAATCGTGCTGACGGTGCTCGACGTTGCGGTCGGACCCGATGTCGAGGCCTTCGAGGAGCAGGCCGCGCAGCTTATTCCGGGCGCCGACATAGAAGCGTCGATTTCGGGCTCGTCCATGGTCCTGACTGGCCTCGTTTCAGATGCGGGTGCTATTGATCGGGCGATGCAGCTCGCTCAGACCTATGCTGGCGACAATGTTGTAAACATGATTTCGCTCGGCAGCAGCCAGCAGGTCATGCTCGAGGTCCGGTTTGCCGAGGTCAATCGGTCGGTCGCCGATCAGCTGGGTGTCGGCGGGATTGGTAGCTCTGAGAGCGGAAGGTTCAATGGTGCTTTTGGCGATGCCGTCACATTCCCCGTGGATGATGAAGGTGGGTTCGCAGGGCTGCCTGGTGAGGCCTTTGGTATCTTTTCGAGGGTTTTTAGCATCGGCAATGTTGATATCGAGGGAACGTTGACCGCACTGGAGCGCAGGGGCTTTGCCAGAACACTCGCTGAGCCCACCCTTGTTGCTCTTTCGGGGGAAGAGGCTTCATTCCTCGCCGGAGGTGAGTATCCTATCCCTGTTGCCCAGAACAACTCCGGCGGCAACGGGCCAGTACTCTCTATTGAATTCAAGCAATTCGGCGTCAGCCTGGGTTTCGTGCCTACGGTCTTGGCCGACAACACCATAAACCTGCGGGTTCGACCGGAGGTTTCGTCTATCGATCCTGCATCCTCTGTGAGTTTGAACGGCATCACGGTGCCGGGCCTGCAGACGCGTCGCGCCAACACTGTGATTGAGTTGCGGGATGGCGAAAGCTTTGCCATCGCCGGGCTTTTGCAGGAGGATTACGAGACAGTCGTGCGACAACTACCAGTCCTCGGCTCTATCCCGATCCTTGGCTCTTTGTTTCGGTCCACGGAATTTCAGCGCGGTGAAACGGAGTTGCTGATCGTCGTCACGCCCCGGTTGGTTCAGCCAATCCGGCCTGATCAAGTTCGCCTGCCGACTGATCGCGTAGCCGTGCCCGAACCGGCTGAGGTCTTTTTGCTGGGAGAAGGCGAGGATCCGCTGCCGGCGCGAGGTGGCGCGCAGCCTGGTCCTGGCGATGCCGAAGACTATGAAGGAAGCGATTATGAATACTGAGAAGAAAATTATTTTCGCTTCTGCAGCTGCAATCCTCTTCAGTGGGTGCACAACTGACTCAATCCTTGAGGAGCCCGGCGACAGCACTTTTGGCGAAGCCAATCGGCAGACGATGATGGCTCAAGTCGTCAATCCCGAGCCCGTCTACGTTGACCCAATGACCACCAGCGGAGAACATGCAGCCGATGCGATTGAGCGATATCGCAACAACGATGTCCCGGACCCCACCGGTGAAAGCACGACCTCGGGTGTGACCGGTGGGAGCGGCGGTGGCGGAAGCGGCGGCAACTGATTTCGCTAGAAAAGTGAGTGCAAGTGGATGGCCAAGGAGAATGTAGCGAAATTTTTGGTCGATGAATCGGGCGCCGTGGCCGCGACCTATGCACTTGGGCTCATTGCTTTGATCGCCATCGCGGGTGTGGGTTTCGATTATGCGCGCATGGCCGGAATGCATACGGAGTTGCAAAATGCGGCTGACCAGGCGGCCTTGGCAGGTGCAAGCCAGTTGGATCAAGAGTCAGGTGCTTGTTCTCGTGCCGCCAACGCAGCAGCCAGTCTTCTGACGAACGAAACCCTCCTTGGGAGGGTCGAGGGTGGCAGCCTTGCAGTTTCCATAGCTACAGAAACTGCTTGCGATGCAACAGGGAAAATTCGCTTTTGGCAGGACGCAGACAAGACGACAGCCGCCACGAGCGATGCGACTGCTTTCTTTATCGAGGTGGTTGTTGACGAGCGGACGGCCGACTACGCCCTAACGCCCATTGTGGGTCTCCTTGATTCCGGTGGCCTCGATGCTGGTGCGACGGCGGGCGTCGCCTCTGCCGTCTGTGAGGTGCCGCCGCTAATGATTTGTCTGCCAACCGAGGGGCTGGCCCCGGGGATAGGCATTGAGGCTACCAGTCACGTCGGAGGAAACACGTGGGGGCCGGGTGATTTCGGCTTCCTAGAGGTTGGCTCCGGATCTATCGCCGATTTGGCGAAAGCCATTGCCTACGAAGAAGTGCCTCTCGATTGCGTCCCGGTCGATGGCACCTTGCCGGAGACTGGTAATGCGCAGGAATTGTACGAAGCGTTCAACACCCGCTTCGACATCTATCCGCAAGGTAACCAGGCTCCTTTAAATGCTTGTCGCTTGAGTGGCGCGTGTCCCGCCGCACCAAATCAAGTTAAGGACCTGGTACAGGCAACGCCCGGAGGTACGACAACGAACCAATGTCGAATTGGCAGCCAGGGTTGGCAATTGCCTGAAAACCAGTTCAGTCCGGGTGCTGATGCCGGTCAGACGAATCCTTCACTAGAGCTGCAAGATGAGGATGGCCGGGTCGATGCGATGGGCTATTCTCGCGATCTATGTCATTATTTGAGCTTTGGCGGTGGTGATTGTGATAATTCCGGGACGGTTACCGAGGGCGATCGCTTTGGCGACGGCGAGTGGCCGAGGGCTGATTATTTTTACTATAATCACGGCGTTACCGATATCAGTATATACCCAGAGGTCCCGGATTGGACGCGGTACGAGACCTATCTCTGGGAGCGGAATTTGCTCCCCAACCCTGACAACAAAACGAGGCCGACAAGTCGATGGCCAAATATGGCTACAGGAGAGGTTGCTCGCCCAGTTTGCGAGCCCGCCGCTCCGAGTGGTACGGTCGACCGCCGGGTAATTACAGTTGCTGCAGTGACCAATTGCGCTTCACTAAGTGGGGGTTCAGTCGCGATTGAGGTGGACGAGTGGTGGGACATGTTCCTCGTCGAGCCAATTATCAGTGGCGATAACGGCCGCGATAACGACGAGATTTACCTTGAAGCAATCCGCGAGACATCGATCGGTACGGGTAGTGGGGGTGGTTCACAGGCCGTGAGGCGCGATGTGCCTTATCTGGTGCGCTGATGCGGAGGCTTAGGACCTTCATTCAATGCCGGGAAGGGGCAGCCGCGGCGGAAATGGCGCTGATTTTGCCACTGCTGGTCCTTCTTCTGTTTGGAGGGCTAGAGGCTGGCTACTATTTGTGGAGCGAGCATAAGGTTATCAAGTCGGTTCGTGACGGCGCACGGTTTGCTGGTCGTCAATCTTTTTCGGTTGTTGATTGCGATTCAGGGACATTCTCCGACAGCACGGTCATTGCCCGTATCAAGAACCTTACGCGAACAGGAACAATTGATGCGAGCGAGCCGCCTGTCGTCCCCGGTTGGGATGACAACGCTACGCAAGTCACAGTCACCGTCGAGTGCGACAGTGATACGAACACGGGCATATGGGCGGAGGAGCCAAGCGGTGCTCCCATCGTTACCGTATCGGCTGAAGTCGATTATCCCGCTCTCTTTGGCTCTATTGCACTTGGGATCAATGGATCCAAATTGCGAGCTAGTTCTCAGGCGGCGGTCATGGGATTATGATATTTAAGCGAGCCTTCAAGTGTGATTCCGGTGGGACAGCGGTGGAATATGCCCTGCTGCTGCCGCTCATCTTGCTTTTTCTTTTCGGCATCATCGATGCCGGCCGTTACGCTTGGGAATTCAACAAGGCTGAAAAGGCTACCCAATCAGGAGCGCGCTATGCTGTCGTCACGGATTTGGTCGCTGACGGCCTGAAGAATGAAAACTACAGTTTCGCTGTGGACGGCGGAATTCCTCAGGGGACCGTTGTTCCGATCAGCGCTTTTGGTGGTATCAGTTGCAGCTCATCCGGTGGGGCCGTGACCTGCACCTGCTTGGACAGTTCTGCCTGCGATTTTGGCGAAGAGGCCGATGGCGATGCTTTCAATAATATCGTTGCAGAGATGCAGCTGATAAAGCCCGATATTTCTGCAGACGATGTTGTGGTAGAGTACCTCTGGTCGGGCCTCGGGTATTCCGGTGATCCCAATGGCCCCGATGTCGCTCCACTCGTTAATGTACGACTTCAGGACGTGGAGATGAATTCCATTTTGCTTTTTGGAGGAGAAGTTCCATTACCCGACGCGAGTTACTCTCTTACTCTTGAAGACGGACAAGGCGACGAAGCAGATTCGTAATGACGAAGGAAAGCAACATCTTGAATGGTTCTCAAGGCCAAGTGCAGAAGCTCCCTGCGTGCGTGTCGGTCGTGGGTTCGAGCGCGGCACTCGAATTATTGAAGAATAATTTTGACCAGGTGAACTCGGACCAATTGCGCCTGGTTGACCTTGCAGTTGATGCAGAGGTGCCGGCCGAGATTGTAAAGGAAGCGGAGATACTGGTTGTTGAGGTCGATCCTTCCATAACATCCTCGCTAAAGCGCATAGAACAGATCGTCCGCCTCAGACCGCATCTTCCCCTCGTCGTAGGTTTGCGTGATGCAAGTGTTTCGACTGTGCGCACTCTCTTGCGACAAGGCGTGGAAGACGTCGCCTCCATTCCTTTTCAACTCGATGAGATGCTCGACTCAGCGGCGAACGCGTTCGAAAACGCCGTTGTCGAGGACGAAGATGTCGTCGAACTGGCTCCTCTAATCGCTGTCGTAAAGGCGCGAGGCGGGGAGGGCGCGACCACGGTATCAACGCATCTTGCCAGCCACCTATTGGAATGGGCCCCTCACGATCGCGGGGTTTGCGTCATCGATCTCGATATCCAGGCGGGCGCCATCGCCTCTTACCTTGGAGTTACGCCACGACGTAGCCTGGAAGACTTGCTGGAAGCTGGTTACCGCCTCGATAGCTCAGTCCTTCGATCGATTGCTGTCGAGCGCGAGGACGGCATCAGCGTAATTTCTGCGCCTTTCGATATTCAGCCCCTCGAGCAAGTCGATGTTGAACAGTTGCTGCGTGTAATCGAGCTCGCTCGTAAGGAATACGATTTCGTAGTGATCGATTTGCCGTCCAATTGGACAAGCTGGAATCTGTCAACTCTCGTGGATGCTTCCGAAATCCTGATGGTTGTCGAGCTGGATATCTCGAGCTTACGGCAGGCGAAGCGGTGGCTTGAATTGTTCAATACGGTCGGTGTCAAGGCATCTAAAGTATCGGTCGTGGTCAATCGCGTCGAGAAAAAGCTCTTCGGCAGCATAAGCCTCAAAGACGTGAAGGAGGCGCTCAAGAGAGACGTGCTTGTCGGGCTACCCAATGAGGGCGGTAAAATTTCCACGGCACAGGATCAGGGGCTGCTCTATTCTGAGGTCCAGACCAAGAATAAGTTTGATGCGGAAATTGCGAAGCTTGCCGAAATCCTGTGTGCCCGACTCTCCGAGGAGCAAGCGACGTGAAGTGGCAAGTTAAAGGGCTCAAACGTGAGATAGAGTCTGAGGGCGAGCAGGATGATGAGACCCTGCCTGCGCCTGTCGCAGAATCCCTTGTCGAAGAGAATCCGGCAAACGTCGAACGCTGGCTCAACCTCAAATCGACCATCCACAGAAAGTTGCTCGACCGAATAAACCTCAGCATGCTCGACAAGCTTTCTCGCGAGCAGATTGACGAGGAAGCGGGAGATATCATCCTTGAGCTCCTTGCGGAGGAGAATGCAGCGCTAAACACGCAAGAGCGTACGCAATTGGTTGATGAGGTGCTGGACGAGCTTTTGGGGCTCGGCCCGCTTGAGCCTCTACTCGAGGATGAGACTACGACCGATATCCTGGTGAATGGATACAAGAACGTCTTCGTCGAGCGTTTCGGGCTCCTCGAGAAAGTCCCTGTCCGCTTCCAAGACGAAAAGCACCTGATGCGGATCATTCAACGTATCGTGAGTGCAGTTGGGCGACGCATCGACGAGTCGTCGCCGTTCGTCGATGCCAGGCTTGCCGATGGCTCCCGCGTCAACGCGATCATAGCTCCGCTAGCCATCGACGGCTCTCTTCTCTCGATACGTAAATTCTCAAAGAAACCGTATAGCCTGGATCGTCTTGTCGATATTGGCAGCATTCCTGAGCAAGTTGCCGAAGTCCTGAAAGGCGTTGTACGGGCACGCCGAAACGTTTTGATATCAGGCGGGACAGGCTCAGGTAAGACCACGCTGCTCAATGCGCTTTCTGCTTACATCGATAACAAGGAGCGCATTGTCACTATCGAGGATTCTGCGGAGTTGCAGCTCCAGCAGGAACACGTCGCACGCCTCGAGACACGCCCCCCTAACATCGAAGGGAAAGGTGAAGTCACCCAACGTGACCTGGTCAAGAACGCGCTGCGTATGCGGCCAGATCGAATTATCTTGGGTGAGGTTCGTGCAGGCGAAGCTTTCGATATGTTGCAGGCGATGAACACAGGCCACGATGGCTCCATGACCACAGTACATGCCAATACGGCTCGTGATGCCCTGTCTCGTCTTGAGCAAATGATTGGCATGAGCGGGATCGATATTCCAGCTCTCGCAGCTCGCGCTCAGATTGCCTCGGCCATCAACGTCGTGATCCAGATCGCCCGGTTCTCCGATGGTCGGCGGCGCATGGTAAGCCTATCCGAAATCAGTGGTATGGAGGGGCAGACGATTACGATGCAGGAGATTTTCCGTTTCAAGCAGACGGGACGTTCGGAAGATGGGGCTGTACTCGGCGAATTTGAGGCCACGGGGATCAGGCCCAAGTTCTTAAATTACGCAATGGAGCACGGGATCGAGATGTCGCCTGAGCTCTTTAGGCCAGGGCTCAAGATCGGATGACTGAATTTCTCGATACCTCGATAGGTCGGTTTTTCATTTTGCTGGCGATTTTCGCCACTGTCTTCCTTTTTATCCAGGTTATTCTCCGCGTTGGGGTCGAAAATCGCGCCTATGCTTCGGCGGTGAACAAGCGCCTGAAATTGATTGCGCAGGGCACAGATCGTGAGCGCATCATGTCGTACTTGCTGCGGAACGATCCCAATCGCGGATTGGAATTGCCCGGGCTCTGGGGCCGAGCTGTCCGTAGCCTGAAGCGCAATCTGATGATGGCATCGTTGCCTTACACGCCGATGCAAGTAATTTTGCTGATGGTGATATCCTTCGCTGTCTTGCTCCTTCTGGTGCTTGTGCTTGCCTGGGCAGCCAGTTTTTCTCTGACCTTTGGGGTCATTCAGCTGATTGCGGCATTTGCAGCTGCAGTATCCATCGGCATTCCCCTTCTTGCGATCAGTTTTCTTGCCCAACGGCGCCGCAAGAAGATGCAGGATCAGTTTCCAGTCGCGCTCGATATCTTTGTTCGCGCATTGCGGTCAGGACATCCGGTTGCATCGGCTATCGACCTGCTGACCAAAGAGATGGAAGACCCTATTGGAAGCGAATTTGGTCTGGTTTCCGACGAGGTATCCTACGGCGCAGAGCTTACGGAGGCTCTCAACGCTATGGCGGAGCGCTGGGATCTCGATGACATCCGAATGTTTGTTGTATCTCTTTCGCTGCAGAATGAGACGGGGGGCAACCTTGCGGAAATTCTCGAAAATCTTGCACATGTGATCCGCGAACGCGCCACTCTTTATCTGAAGATAAGAGCTTTAAGTTCCGAAGGTCGGATGACAGGTTGGATCCTGACTGCTTTGCCGGTCATCACCTTTGTGACGCTGTTCGTGCTCAATCCGCCATTCTATTTGGAAGTCGCGACCGATCCGATCTTCTATATCGCTTTCCCGGTAATGATCGCTTGGTATTTTGTTGGGCTCTTTGCTATCCGCAAGATGGTCAATCTGGAGGTCTAGAATGCTCGACTTCATCGCCACAAATGACGTCGCGCGCGCCGCAGCATTGATCTTGGTATTCTTGGTCGTTCTAGGCTTGGTGACCGTTGCTGGGAGGTTCCTTGCTGACAGGGCTGCTGTACAACGAGAGATCGCCAACATTGGAGCATCGAAAGGTGTTAGATTGCAGGCTGGGCGGCTTGCAGAGACCAAAAATAGTGCATGGATTGGACTGCTAGAGAAGATTGAGAAGAGCGGTCTCAGCTTAGCCGATACGCGGGGCGATAAGCTGCGCAAGCAAATGGTTGCAGCGGGCTACCCTGCTCCTTACGCGCCAAAGGTCTACACCCTCACCAGAATTGGACTGGTTCTCGCCCTTCCTGCACTCTTTTTTCTCGTTTTAAGCCTCACCAACCAGGACCTCAGCCCTGTTCAGCTTTACCTTTTTGGTGTCATCTTTGCGGCCGTCGGCCTTTTCTTGCCGTATCTCTACATATCAGCAAAGGCAGACCGGCGTCAGGAAACGATCCGCAAGGGTTTTCCAGACTGTCTCGACCTCATGTTGGTGTGTGTTGAGGCAGGTTTGGGGCTCGAAGCTGCCATGGACCGGGTCGGAAGGGAAATGGTCAGGACGCAACCGCTTATTTCGAACCTCCTGTCGCTCGCGACCCTAGAAATGCGTGCTGGAGCATCGCGCGAGGACGCCTTGCGCAAGATGGGCGATTTGAGCGGTGTCGATGAAATTCGCAGTTTCTCGACCCTTCTGATACAATCAGATAAGATGGGTACAAGCGTTGCAGAAACGCTACGCGTGTACTCAGATGAAATGAGAGAAAAGCGCAGGCTGCGAGCGGAAGAGAAAGCTCACCGCTTGCCTGTCTTGATCTCTATTCCGCTCGTTGTTTGCATGCTGCCAACAATGATCGGTGTCCTTATGATACCTGGGGTCATAAGGGCGGTTAGAACACTTTTTCCAGCGCTTTCGGGGGGTTAACCATGAGGACTCTACACAGAACTGGCATTGTCGCGGCAGCGGGCCTCTTGTTGTCGGGTTGCAGTCTTTTTGGCGGGCACCATGCCACCGCCATGAACGGCGGCCAGGATGCCGAAATGGCGACAGCTGAGGCCATCGCGGAAATCCAGCTGGAAGTGGGACGAGAAAACCTCGCTGATGGTAACCTTGCTACTGCAACTCGGTATTTGCAGGGTGCACGTATGCACCCGGCGACACGCGCCGATGCGACGAACGCCCTGGGTGTCGTTTACGTCAGGCTTGGACGCCTTGATGTGGCCCAACGATATTTCCTGGAGGCATTGGAAGTCGAGCCTGAGAATGCTCGCTTTGCAACCAACCTCGCCCGCCTCGAAGGTGACGTCAGTTTTGCTCGAATGAGAGCAAGCGATCCGGTCGAAGATGCCGTGTCCGAAGAGGCCCTCGCAAGCTTGCTGACGGCGGCAGTTCCCGATTTACCTGAAGTGAGGGTTGAGGCTGAGTCTAATCGGCAGCCACACGTGATTCATATCCAGACGGCCGAGAACGTCGAAAATGGGCCCCCGCGCATGGAAGTCTATGCTAGAAGGCCCGTTGTGCAAGTGGTCGATCGCGAGCAAGCCCAAGACGAAAGGCCAGACACGGAGCGCGGATTTTCGCGCGCCAAGATCATAGACTATCCAGTCAGGATTGAAATTTGAGCATTGCTGGAGGCGTAAGCCTCTATCTTTGCTTGGCGCTTTCACTCGTTGCAGCAGGATGGGATGTTCGCACTAGGCGGATACCCAACCTGCTGTGCGCAGTGATTGCATTGACTGCAATCGCATCTAGCTACTTCAATGGTGGTTTTGAGATGCTCGGCCTTAGCGCCCTGCATGCATTAGCTGCGCTGATCGTAGGGATGGCTTTGTTCGCCATTGGCTTCATCGGCGCAGGCGATGCCAAGATGTACAGTGCGATCGCTTTTGCGATTGCACCCAATAATGCCTTCGAAATGCTCGGGTGGACGTCCCTTGCAGGGCTATTGCTGCTTGTCTTGATGGCGGTGGCCAGGCGTGCCTCGGGCAAGCCACTTAGAGAAAATGGGAAGAGTTTCACCGTGCCTTACGGTGTACCCATATCTCTTGGGTTCGTTCTGACGACATTTTGGTGAAGGGTGGGCAGCAGTCAGCGTGAATTATCACACGGGCTGTCCGGAGCTGGTTTTCTTAACTGCCTTCGACGGGTTTGTGGCGCGCTACAAATTTCTTCAGTTTCTTTGCGGCGAAGAGTGGAACGAGCACCGAAAGGGCGATTCCTCCAAGCGAGCAAATGGCCATCCAGATTGCCATCAGCGTGCCGCCAGCCTGATAAAGGCCGTAAAAGACCGGCGCAGTCAGGATTACGCCGCGAACCTCATTTGCTACCAGCAGGATCGCAAAAGCTTTTCCAAGAAGATCGAGCAAAGGCGCTGACAAAAAGCTCATGTCCGTTGTCTAGACGCTCGAGATTGACAAAAAGTTTCCCGGCAAAGCTCGATATTTGAGAGGGCCCCACCAAACCTGAGATTGCTACTCGGGATTTTCGCTCCACTCTCACCGGTCTTGCCTGCTTACTCACAGGATTTTGCGATTGGCGCGGCGGATCGACCTTCTCTCGACTTTAGACGCCGTCTATTAAAGGCACTTCCGTTGCTCCTGGCAAAATTGCGCCGTGAGCTTGCCAACCATGTGACCGGGCAAATGTGTGCGCCGTCAAAGCCATGACTTCGGGCGGGAGAGAGACAATTCCGAATCCGCAAAATCTCGACGATCACTCCATATCTGACGAGGATGTGCCTTCACGCGCAAAGCCTCTCGGCTGGGGTAGATTTGCTCTTCAATTCTTTACGGTATTCGCAGCGTTCTCGATCACCTCTGTCATTCCGATCCTCTTACTTGGGCAATCTGGGCTCGGCCTGGTTCTCTCTGCAGCCACAAGTATGGGAGCCGCATTGTTAGTCGCCTGGCTTTGGTTGCGGAAGGATGGCGCAGTAGCTGTCGCCTTCAATCTGTCAGAACCGAAGAGCTGGCCGCAAACGTTGCTGCAGGCTGCGATAACCACAGCCGCGGTCATGCTGATCCTGATTGGCGGCGGTTCGCTTATGGATGCCATCGGTCTCGGCGCTCCGAATGTCGTCGATGTGATCAGCATCGTGCGCGAAAGCCCATGGATGCTGCTGCTCTGGATCTCCCTCGTCGCTTGGGGGACCGCGGCATTTGGAGAGGAATTGCTCTGGCGCGGTTTCTTGATCGACCGGCTTTTGCGTTTGAAAGGCCTTTCAGGAAAGGTCACGCTCATCGTAGTAATCCAAGCGATCATTTTCGCTTTCCCTCACCTCTATCAAGGGTGGGGCGGTGTATTTGTGACCGGGGCTGTCGGGCTGCTGCTGGGATGGCTTCGGATGCGCAACCGCGGGAACCTCTGGGTTCTCATTATAGCTCACGGTCTTGTCGATACTATAATGCTTACAGCTGGCTATTACGATGCATTCGCGGCGATGGACCACTATTTCAGCGGCTAGCCCTCTTTCCATCCATCATAATTAAAGGGGCGGTCAAATATCGTGATGGATCCCCCCATGTTTGGGGGTCTACCTCGGCTAGATCATGCCGGATTTATCGTTTGGGAACTTGGCCTCCAAGCTTGATGAGTTGGCGCGTTATTTCCTCGCGCTTCTTCGGACAGACCCGAGTGTCGATCGTCACGAAGACGCTGCCTCTTTTGATTTCCTGCTCAAGATAATTTGTTGCAAGTCCATCGACATCAAAATCCGACAAGACTTTCGACAAGGCAGCGCCGGTTGCACCTATCACACCGCTCAAAGCCGCCACGGAGCCAAAGGCCGAAGCTGCGGCGGCACCGGCCGCAGCAACCGGACCAACCCCAGGTATGGCAAAAATCGCCAGACCGAAAAGCGCACCGGCAATACCACCCCCGGCAGTCGCTCCGGTGATCTCCAAACGACCATGGCCATTTGGCCAGGTAAGGCTATCGCCGACGAAACCCGATGCCTTGGACAAGATGCAGAACGCTTCTTCCGGCACTCCTTCATCTAAGAGCGCCAGCATCGCTTGCTCAGCCAGGTCAGGTGACTTGAAGATTGCTGTCACCGCAAACTGGCGGGTTTCAACTTCCTCTCTGACTGCGCTTTTAAAGTGACTGGCGAAGGAATTGCGTTCCTTCTCCGAAGTGAAAATCGCTCGCAACCCGGCACTGTTTTGAAGGTTCGACAGGCTGCCCGAAACGTTCTCCTTAAAAAGGGTTCTCAAGAGCTGATCGACGCTGGAGGGGCGCAGGCGCTGATCGGTGGCGCGATTGATCCACTCCACCTGCTCTGGCTTCGGGCATTCATCATCCAGATAGTTCAGGGCCGGTATCTGCTCCGGTTTGACAACGAAGCACTCGCTAGGGTCTCTGGTCGTCACCTTGATTTCCCTCTGTGTTCGGATTCCGACTTCGCGTGGAGAGCCAATGACATCTTCTATATCAGTAACACGGTTTCCTTGCGATTAACCTAATTTTTTGCGCTGCAGCAGATGGCCCGAGGTTGAAGCCTCTCTACGAGAGAACTGAAGATATCGACCTTCACGATCAGCCTTTCGAGGCGTGGATTACAGATTGACCTAGCCTATTGGTAGCTCGACTTGATTGTCTTGGCATCCTGTCCAAAGCCAAGATCTGCGAGACTGTCTATTGTTGTGAAACACAGCCTTAGGAGCGGGCGCAGCTCTCCACGCCCGCCGCGATCACGTTTGCAACGCAGTCGATATCTTTCTGCGAAATGCAATAGGGCGGCATGGTGTAAACGGTGTTGCCCAGTGGGCGGATCAGCACGTCGTTCGCGAAGAAGTGGCCGCGCAGGCGCGGGCCGATATCGGCGAGGTAACCCGCGTCATCACCCACTTCGACATCGAAGGCGATCATCGTGCCGCACTGGCGCGCGTTGATGACCTGGTTGTGCTGCGAGAGCGCGTCCAGCTTGTCGCCCAGCCGTGCGGACAACGTGGCGATCCGGTCTAGCACCGGCTCCTCGCGCCAGATCGCCAGGTTGGCCACGGCGGCGGCACAAGCGATGGGATTGGCGGTGAAGCTGGACGAGTGGAAGAACATCTTCGACCGGTCGGATGAATAGTGTGCATCGAAGATCGGCGCTGTCGCCATGGTGACGGCCAGCGGCATTGATCCGCCCGTCAGCCCCTTGGCCAGGCACAGGATATCGGGCGTGACGCCCGCCTGCTCACAAGCCAGCAGCGTGCCGGTGCGGCCCCAGCCGGTCATAACCTCATCAGCGATGAACAGGACGCCGTGGCGGGCGCAGATTGCGCGCATCTCGGCCAGCACGGCGGGCGGGTAGGTCAGCATGCCGCCCGCGCCCAGCAGCAGGGGTTCGACGATGAAAGCGGCAGCGTCGCCTTCGCCGCAGAAGCGTTCGAGCGCATCGTAGGTCGGCTGCGGAAAGCTGCCCGGGAAGGGCACGGTGCCCACATCGAACAGCAGGGCTTCGTAGGCGCGGTTAAAAACGCCGCGTTCGCCAACGCTCATCGCGCCGATGGTGTCGCCGTGGTAGCTATGCTCCATTACCAGGACACGGTGCCGCGGCTCGCCGCGATTGTGCCAATATCCCAGCGCCATCTTCAGCGCGACTTCGACCGAGGTGGAACCGGAGTCCGAGTAGAACACATGATCGAGGCCGTCGGGCATGATGTCGACCAGCCCGCGAGCCAGCGTCTCTGCAGGCTCGTGCGTCCAGCCGGCGAAGATCAGCTGGTCGAGCTTCTCGGTCTGCTCGCGCACGGCCTGCATGATGCGCGGGTGGTTGTGGCCGTGGGTGGTGACCCACCAGCTTGAAATGGCATCGATCACGCGGCGACCGTCGGCAGTGTGCAGCACCGCTCCTTCGGCGTGCGTCACCAGCGGAATGTCTTCGCCAAGGCCATGCTGGTGGAAAGGGTGCCAGACGGGAGACTTGCTCATGCCAGCAGGTCCATGCGGATATGGGCCGCAAAGGCGTCTGAAAGCGTCCGGGCGGTCAGTGGGTCGAGGCGCGGCAAGCGGCCAAGGTGGGCTACCTTGCCGATGCGCGTGATCGCGCCTTCGGCGACGGATTCCTCCTCGCCGATGAAGGCTACGCCTGCCACTTCGATGCCGCGGGCACGCAGCGCCTCGATGGACAGCAGCGTGTGGCTGATCGTGCCGAGCGTGGTGCGTGCGACGACGATCGCGGGCAGGCGCCAGCGGGCAAACAGGTCTGCCGCCAGCAGGTCTTCGCGATAGGGCACCAGCACGCCGCCTGCGCCTTCCACCACCAGCGGGCGGACGGTTTCCGGCAGGGTGAGGGCATCGTCTGCCACGGTTACGCCGTCCACGCGCGCGGCTTCGTGCGGGGAGCAGGGCGTTTCAAGGCGATAGGCCTCGGGCAGCACCTCCGCGCCCGGCGCAAGGCGCGCCACGGCCTGGCTGTCGGTTTCGTCCTCCAGCCCCGCCTGTGCGGGCTTCCAGTAGGCCGCCTTCAGCGCCTGTGACAGGCCTGCGGCGAACACGGTCTTGCCGACATCGGTATCCGTTCCGGTGACGATGTAGCCGGTCACGCTTTCCTCCACGATGCGACGGCGGCCAATACCTGCTCGACGTCAGGCGCACCAAGCGTGGAGCGGAGCGCGAAACGGATGCGGCTGGTGCCCTTGGGCACGGTTGGCGGACGGATGGGCAGGGCGGCTATGCCATTGTCCAGCAGGTGCTCTCCAAGAGCCATGGCTTCGGCTTCGGGGCCTACCACCAGGGGGATGACCTGCGTGGTGGAATCCAGCGTGTCGTAGCCGAGCTGCTGCAGGCCCTTGCGCAGTTGCTCTCCCAGCGCGGCGAGGTGCGCGCGCTCGGCATCCATGCCTGGCACCAACTCAAGCGCTGCATCCATCGCGCCCAGTACGGCGGGCGGCGGGGCGGTGGTGAAGATCAGACCGGCGCACATGTTGACTAGGTAATCGCGCACCAGCTGCGGGCAGGCGACATAGGCGCCGAAGCCGCCCAGCGCCTTGCTGAAGGTGCCCATCACGATCTGCGCGCCGGGATGGTCGGCGGTCAGTCCCGCACCGCCGGCGCCCAGCACGCCCGTGGCGTGAGCCTCGTCGACATAGAGCATGGCGTCGTGCTGCGCGGCCAGCGTGTTCAGGCGCGGCAGATCGGCGCGGTCGCCGTCCATGCTGAACACGCTTTCGGTGATGATCAGGCGGGCAGGGGCCTCGCGGTGGTCTTGCAACAGCGCGTGCAGGTGGTCGTAATCGTTGTGGTCGAAGAAATGCACTTCGGCCTGTGCCGCGCGGCAACCGGCATGGACCGAATTGTGGACAAGCCGATCGGCGAAGATGGCGGTGCCTTTTGCAGCCTTGGCCAGCGCCGGGATCACGGCGGCATTGGCTTGCCAGCCGGTGGCGAACAGCAGGGCTGCCTCGCTACGCTTGAATGCGGCCACCTTGTCTTCGATGGCAAGGTGTTGCGCACTGGTGCCGGTGATCAGCCGCGAGGCGCCTGCACCCGCGCCGAAGCGGCGGAGGTATTCGCCGGATCGCTTGACCAGCAGCGGGTGCTGCGACAGGCCAAGGTAGTCGTTGCTGGACAGGTCGAGCAGTTCGCGCCCGTCGTGAAGCAGGCGCCCGTCGCTGCGCATTTCCACGGCACGCAGCACGCGCGTGCGGTGCTTCGCCGCGATACTGTCGAGCGATTGGCGAATTTGGTCGAGCATGCTGGACTGACTCAGGTAAATTCGGCCTGCGTCTCTTTGGTCGCGCAGCCGCCGGAGCAGCCGCCCACCGCGCGCATCGGTTCCTCGCCTTCCATCGCCTTCAGGCCAAGGCGCTGGAACAGGGCTGCATCGCTGTCGTCCCCTGCATTGGGTGCGGTCAGCAGCTTGTCGCCGGTGAAGATCGAGTTGGCGCCGGCCATGAAGCACAGCGCCTGCGTGGCATCGCTCATGCTTTCACGGCCAGCCGACAGGCGCACCATGGACATAGGCATGGCAATGCGCGCCACCGCCACGGTGCGCACGAATTCGATATCGTCGATCTTCGCCATCGGCGTATCGGCCAGCATGTCGCCCAGCGGCGTGCCTTTTACCGGCACCAGCGCGTTCACCGGTACGCTTTCGGGGTGCCGTTCCAGCGTGGCCAGCGTGTGGACGAAGCCCACCCGGTCTTCGCGCGTTTCGCCCATGCCAACGATGCCGCCGCTGCACACGTTGATGCCCGCCTTGCGCACGTTTTCCAGCGTGGTGAGGCGATCCTCGTAATTGCGGGTGGTGATCACGCGCTCGTAATACTCGGGCCCGGTGTCGACGTTGTGGTTGTAGTAGTCGAGGCCCGCTTCGGCGAGCTGCTCTGCCTGTGCAGGCGTGAGCATGCCCAGCGTCATGCAGGTTTCCATGCCCATTGCGCGCACGCCCTCCACGATCTCCAAGATCTTGGGCATGTCGCGGTCCTTGGGATTGCGCCAGGCAGCGCCCATGCAGAAGCGCTGGCTGCCCGCATCCTTGGCCTGCGCGGCGCTTTGTAGCACCTGGCGCACGTCCATCAGCTTGGTCGCTTCCACCCCGCTGTCGGCATGAGCGCTTTGCGAGCAGTAGCCGCAATCCTCCGGGCAGCCGCCGGTCTTGATCGACAGCAGCGTGCACAGCTGCACTTCGTCCGGCCGGTGGTGTTCGCGGTGCACCGTGGCCGCGCGGAACAGCAGTTCGGTGAAGGGCAGGTCGAAGAGCTCGGCGATCTCCTCGCGGGTCCAGTCGGTGCGGATCATTCTATCTCTATCCCGTATGTGCGCCTGCCCGAGAATGCCGGGAAGCGCATGTCTGCGCCCTCCTTGGCAAAATGCGCGGCGCTAGTGAAGCCGTGCGTGCAGGAAAACGGAACCTGGTGGGGGCTTCGCGATTGGTCAGGAGAGGCCGCGCATATCCTTGACGCAGGCCATCCAAATACATATTTTCACTTTATGAAAGTGAATAGAGGACCGAGAAAATGACGACAACAGACCAGGCCCTCGCTGCTGCCGCCGCGCAGATCGAGCGTGCGCGTGCCGATACGGCCAGGCGCCCCACCATTGCCGGTTTCTTCGACGAAGCGACCAACACGATCAGCTACGTGGTGCACGATCCCGCCACCGACGAGGCAGCGATCATCGATTCCGTGCTGGACTATGCGCCCAATTCGGGCCGCACCTCCTATGGTTCGGCAGACCTGATCGTCGAATACGTGCAGAAGCACGATCTCAAGGTGACGTGGCTGATCGAAACCCATGCCCATGCCGACCATATCTCGGCAGCGCCCTACCTGCAGGAAAAGCTGGGTGGCAAGCTGGCCATCGGCAAGGATATCGTCCGCGTGCAGGACGTGTTCGGCAAGCTGTTCAACGCCGGTACCGAATTCCAGCGCGACGGGTCGCAGTTCGACCACCTGTTCACCGACGGCGAGACCTTCAAGGTAGGCGAAATGGAAGGCATCGCGCTGCACGTGCCTGGCCATACGCCTGCCGACATGGCCTTTATCATCGGCGATGCGGCCTTCGTGGGCGATACGATCTTCATGCCCGACTTCGGCACCGCGCGGGCGGATTTCCCCGGCGGTGACGCGCGGCAGCTGTTCCAGTCGATACGCCGCCTGCTGTCGCTGCCCGACGATACCCGCCTGTTCCTGTGCCACGACTACAAGGCGCCAGGGCGTGACGAATACGCGTGGGAGACCACCGTCAAGCAGCAGCGCGAGGAAAACGTGCACGTGAAGGACGGCGTGACCGAGGACGAATTCGTCGAGATGCGCACCACGCGCGACAAGACCCTCGACATGCCCACCCTCATCATGCCCAGCGTTCAGGTGAACATCCGCGGCGGGCGCCTGCCCGATCCGGAGGCCAATGGCGTGAGCTACATCAAGATCCCGATCAACGCCGTGTGATCGGTTCCTCCATGGCGAAAGGAAGAAAAGGCGGCGCACCCGGGTAAGCGGGGCGCCGCCTTTTCCTTGCCTGGCGCTTTCAGGATGGCGGCAGGCGGGGGAACCCTATTCCATTCCGGCAAGGTTGCGCAGGGTATAGCTGGCCACCAGCAAGTCTCCTGCTGCCTGGATGCGCGCGGTTTCCGCTGCAATGGCCTCACGCTCTGCATCGAGCAGCATCAGTTGCGGCTTGGCGCCCACTTCGACTTCCAGCCGGGTGGCGCGCAGCGCTTCCTGTGTGGCGGCGGCCTGCGCTTCGGTGGCGCGCAAGGCAAGGCGCGCTGCCTGCGTGGCTTCGAAGGCCTGCACGGTGCGCACTTCCACCACCTGTTCGGCCACGCGCACATCGGCTTCGGCGGCGCGGGCTTCGGCTTCGGCGCGGTCTACCGCAGCGCCGGTGCGCCCACCCGAGTAAAACCGCCAGCGACCGCGTAGGCCAACGCTAGCGCTGTCGGCCTTGTAGCCGGGGAAGAACTGGTCGCGCACGGTGGAGGCTTCGGCATAGGCGGCAATCGCGGGCAGCCCTTCCGCCCTTGCGCCGCGCAAGCCGGCCCGCGCCATTTCGGCGCCCTGCCGGGCCTGCAGCACCGACGGATTGGCTTCCAGTGCCATGGCCACGGCTTCCTCGCGCGTGGCGGGCACTTCGGGCGGCTCTGGCAGCGGATCGCTGGCATCGACTTCGTATCCCGTCAGCGCGGTTAGCTGCGCCTGCGCAGTGGCAAGGTTGCCGCGCGCATTGGCCAGTGCGGCCTGTGCGCCTGCCAGCCGCGCCTGCGCCTGCGCGATTTCGGTGTTGGTGCCTTCGCCCGCTTCGAACCGCAGCCGCGCCTGCCGCAGCACTTCGGCCAGCGAGGTTTCCAGCGCGGCATAGCTGTTGACCATTTCGCTGGCAGCGCGTGCCTGGCTGTAGGCGCGCACGGCCTGCAGCCGCAGGTCCAGTTCCACGGCGCTGGACTGCACGGATGCCATCTGCTGCCCGGCACGGGCCTGGTCGATGGCAGAGCCGACGCGACCGAAGGTGAGCAGCGGCCATTCCGCCTCTACCTGCGCCACGCGCGGGGTCACGTCGTCGGCCGGCAGGTTGAAGAAGCCTTGCGGATCGATGCGGCCAATGCCGATCTGGCCCTGCAAGGTCAGGCTGGGCATGTTTTCCGCCCGCGCCTGGTCCAGCGCCGCATCGGCGGCATCGCTGCGCGCCTCTGCCGCCACCAGCGCCGGGGCATTGGCCAGCGTATCGGCCATGACCTGGTCAAGCGACTGCGCCGCTACGGCGGTCGGCAGGCCCACAAGCGCGGCACCTGTGGCCAGCAAGGCAAGACGGGGGGTCATCGCGTGCCGGTCACTCAGTTGAAGGCGGTGCCGCTTGCGACACCCAGCTTGCGAAACACCACGGCCGCCGGGCAGAACCCGGTGAAACTTGCCTGCAGCATGTTGAGCCCGGCAAAGATCGTGAGCCCGATCCAGTACGGGTGGACGGTGATCGAGAGGATCGCGCTTGCCAGCACGACGATCCCGGCAAAGGCCATCACGGCGCGGTCGAGGTTCATGCGCTTGTCTCCAGCAATGCTGCCGCGTCAGTCGAAACGCAGCTTCTTGATGCCCAGCACGTGCAGGGCCAGCTTTTCATAGAACGGTTCGCTTTCGCCCTTGCGCACCTTGCGCAGGAAGTATTTCTCGAAGCCGATCTTGGCCAGGTGCACCCACTTGCCTTCGGAAGACCAGTTGGTGTTGCGCGGCGGGATCTGCGGCTTGGCGACGAAGGCCACGCCGCCATCGCCGAAGTCGGCGAGGCAGATGGCGTTCCAGCTGGCTTCGTGCGTGGGTTCCTGCCCGGCGAGGATTTCCTTCAGGTTCTGCGCGATGGCGGTAACCATCGATTCGATCATGAAGCCGGTCTTGGGCACACCCACGGGCAGCGGGGTGGGGCCGGTGGGCGGAATGGCGATGCATACGCCCAGCGCGAAAACGTTGGGATACTTCGGGTTGCGCTGGTGCTTGTCGACCAGCACGAAACCGCGCGGGTTCACCAGCCCGTCGATGCCCATCAGCGGCTTGATCCCGCGGAACGGCGGCATCAGCATGCCCCAGCCGAATTCGAGGTCGTGCTTGGCCTTGTCGCTGCCGTCCTCGTTCACCTCGGTGACGTGGAACACGCCTTCCTCGACACTGTCGACCTTGGCATTTGTGATCCACTTGATGTGGCGGTTGCGCATCTCGGACTCGAGCATGGACTTGGTATCGCCCACGCCATCGAGGCCCAGGTGCCCGATATAGGGTTCGGGCGTGATGAAGGTCATCGGCACCTTGTCGCGGATCTTGCGCTTCTTCAGTTCGGTATCCAGCGTCATCGCCATTTCGTAGGCCGGGCCATAGCAAGAGGCGCCTTGCACCGCGCCAACCACGATCGGGCGCGGATTGGCGCACAGTTCCTCGAACTTTGCGTGCGCGGCGGCGGCATGGGCGGTCTCGCAGATCGAGACCGTGTGCCTGTCGGGACCGAATCCCTCGATTTCGTCGAAGGCCAGTTCGGGGCCGGTGGCAATTACAAGATAGTCGTATTCGACGAAGCTGCCGTCGTTCAGTTCGACCCGGTTGTTTTCCGGATCGACCTTTTTCGCGCCCTGGCCGTCGAAGGCGATGTCGTGCTTGGCCATGACCGGGGGCAAGTGGACCTTGATCGCCTCTGGCTCGCGCCAGCCCACGGCCACCCAAGGGTTGCTGGGAACGAACCAGTAGTCGTCGCCCTTGTTGATCACGGTGATCTGCGCCTGCTTGCCCAGCGCCTCGCGAATCTCATAGGCGGCGATCGTGCCCCCCAGACCCGCGCCCAATACGACAACTTTCGACTCGCTCATGTCAGTGCCTCTCATCACATTTCGACTTGACCAATATTACATATACACGATACATGCAAGTGAGAAATAGTGAAGGATCAGAGATGTTCGGTTTCGGCAAGCGCCATCCCATCCGCGAAATAAGCCCGGGTGAACTGCACGACAGGATCGCCGACCGCGAGGTGATCGTGGTCGACGTGCGTGAGCCCGGAGAGTTCGCCGGCGGACACATTCCGGGGGCGATCAACCTGCCGCTGTCGCGATTCGATGCCAGCCAGTTGCCCAAGGCGGGCGACAAGACCATCGTGCTGAACTGCGCAGCAGGTCGCCGTTCGGCCATGGCGCTGCGCAAGTGTGCCGACGTGCCGGTCGATACGCACTTGCGCGGGGGCATGGGGGCATGGAACCGTGCCGGGCTGCCGGTAGAACGCTGAGCGGGGGAGAAGAGACGATGCGCATGGTTCGACTGATCGCTGTTGCTGCCTTGTCGGCAAATCTTGCCGCTTGCGGTGGCGAGGTGGCCGAGAATGCCCCTGCCGAACAGGCGGCGTCGGGCCGCGCCATGGTGGTGCAGCAGGCCGAGACTGCCCGCTGGACTCCCGTCGCGGCTGAAATCGCCACGGTCGACCAGGCACAGGTGCTGGCGCGCATACCCGGTATCCTCACCAGCCTTTCGGTGAGCGAGGGCGACTATGTGCAGCGCGGCGCGGTAATCGGGCGGATCGTCGATAGCCAGCTGGGCTACCAGAGCGGCGCGCTGGGCGCGCAGGCCGCGGCTGCCCAGGCGCAGGCCGCACAGGCCCAGGCCGAGCTGGAGCGAGTGCGCTTCCTTTACGAAAACAACGTCTATCCCAAGGCGCGACTCGATGCCGCCGAAGCTGCTGCTGCCGCTGCCGCCGCGCAAGTGCAGGCCGCGCAGGCGCAGCAGGGCGCGGTGAACGCCGTCGCCGGGCAGGGCGCCGTCGTCGCGCCGGCAACGGGCCGCGTGCTGCATGCCGATGTGCCGGCTGGCTCCCCGGTCGCGCCGGGCATGGTGATCGCCACGATTACCTCGGGTCCGCTGGTGCTGCGCCTCGACCTGCCCGAATCGCTGGCGAGCGAAGTCTCGACCGGCTCCGAAGTCGTGGTCGATACCGGCACCGGCGAAGAGCTGCCGGGCCGCGTGACGCGCGTCTACCCGTCCGTCGCGGGCGGGCAGGTGCGCGCCGATGCCCAGGTGCCCGGCCTCGACAATGCGCTGATCGGCAGGCGGGTGACTGCCCGCGTGCAGAGCGGCAGCAAGCGGGCGCTGCTGGTGCCGCAGGACTTTGTCAGCACGCGCTTCGGCATCGATTACGTGACCTTGCGCAGCGAAGACGGCAGCACCACCCAGCTGCCGGTGCAGACCGCGCCCAGCGCCGAGGCGGGGCAGGTCGAAGTGCTGTCCGGCCTGTCTGCCGGTGATACCATCGTCGCGCCGGCAGCCAGTGCTCCGGCCGGAGCAGCCGAATGAACCTGGGGATCTCCGGTCGCCTGACCAAGGCGACGCTCAATTCGCCGCTGACGCCGCTGTTGCTGCTCGCCTCCATCATGGTCGGCCTGATCGCCACCATGACCATCCCGCGCGAGGAAGAGCCGCAGATCAGCGTTCCGGTGGTCGATATCCGCGTCGCCGCCCCCGGCCTTGGCGCAGAGGACGTGGCCGAACTGGTGGCCAAGCCGCTGGAGACGATCATCAAGTCGATCGACGACGTCGATCACGTCTACACTCAGGCCGAAGACAACGGCGCCATGGTGACCGCGCGGTTCGCCGTCGGCTCCGATCCCGAAGACGCGGGCACGCGGGTGGACGACCGCATCCAGGCCAACATGGACCGCATTCCGGTTGGCATCCAGCCGCCGCATGTGACCGTGCGCGGCATCAACGACGTGCCGATCGTGGTGCTGACGCTGAGCCCCGAGCCGGGCGCTGCCGGGCAGTGGACCGACCAGGCGCTGTTCGAGATTGCCGACCGGCTGAAAACCGAAGTCGCCAAGGTGGACGACGTCGGCCTAACCTTCCTTGTCGGCGGGCAGCAGCAGGCCGTGCGCGTGGTGCCCGATCCGGCGCGCCTCGCCGTGCACCAGGTGCCGCTGGGCGCCGTGATCGAAGCCGCGCGCCAGGCCAACCGCGCCTTCCCCGCCGGATATGTGCGTGAAGATGGCGTGGCCGCCACCGTGATCGCGGGCCGGATGCTGGAAACCGCCGACGAGGTGGGCAACCTGCAGGTCCGCTCCATCACCGGTGCGCCTGTCTACCTGCGCGATGTTGCCACCGTGGAGGAAGGCCCGACGCAGGACCAGTCGCGCGCCTGGCGCTGGGCGCGCAGCGAAGGCGAGGGCGGCGAGCAATGGAACATGGCCCCTGCTGTCAGCCTGGCCGTGGCCAAGCGCGCCGGAGCCAACGCGGTGAACGTGTCGGATGCCGTGGTCGAACGCGTGCACGCGCTGGAAGGCACGCTGATCCCCGAAGGCCTCTCGGTCGAAGTCACCCGCAACTACGGCGAAACGGCCAACGAAAAGGCTAACGAACTGCTGTTCCACCTAGGGCTGGCGACGGTTTCCATCGTCATCCTGATCGGCTTTGCCATCGGTTGGCGCGAGGCGATGGTGACCGCCATCGTCATCCCCACCACCATCCTGCTGACCATGTTCGCCAGCAACCTGATGGGCTTCACCATCAACCGCGTCAGCCTGTTCGCGCTGATCTTTTCCATCGGTATCCTGGTGGACGATGCCATCGTGATGATCGAGAACATCGCCCGCCACTGGGCGATGAAGGATGGCCGATCGCGCGCACAGGCAACGGTGGAGGCCGTGGCCGAAGTGGGCAACCCCACCATCATCGCCACGCTGACGGTGGTGGCCGCGCTGCTGCCGATGCTGTTCGTATCCGGGCTGATGGGCCCCTACATGGCGCCGATCCCGATCAATGCCTCTGCCGCGATGGTGTTCAGCTTCTTCGTCGCGGTGATCATCGCGCCGTGGCTGATGATCCGTTTTGCCCGCAACGCGCTGGCAAGCAGCCACGAGCACGAGGATGCCCACGGCGGCAAGCTGGGGGCGCTCTATGGCAAGGTCGCCAGCCGCGTCATTGCCGACAAGAAGACCGCCTGGCGCTTCCTGATCCTGGTGGGCGTGGCGACGCTGGTCGCCTGTTCGATGTTCTACTTCAAGGGCGTGACGGTGAAGCTGCTGCCGTTCGACAACAAGTCGGAAGTGCAACTGGTGGTCGACATGCCCGAAGGAACCAGCCTGGAAGCGACCAGCCGCGTGCTGGAGCAGGCGGCCGCAGTCGCCCGCGAAGTGCCCGAAGTGGAGGCGATGGAAGTCTATGCCGGCACCTCTGCCCCGTTCAACTTCAACGGGCTGGTACGGCACTATTTCCTGCGCGACCGGCCGTGGATGGGCGACGTGATGGTCACGCTGAGCGAGAAGGCCGAACGCTCGCGCTCCAGCCACGAGATCGCGGTCGCCTTGCGTGAACGCCTGCACGGCATCACGCTGCCCGAAGGTGCATCGATCAAGGTGGTGGAAACGCCGCCGGGGCCGCCGGTGCTCGCCACCCTGCTGGCGGAAATCTACGGACCCGACGAAGCGACTCGCCGCGCGACGGCCGAGCAAGTGCAGCGCCTGTTCGAAGAGGTGCCCTTCATCGTCGATGTCGACAACAGCTATGGCGAGCCGGTGCCGCAGATTCGCCTGATCCCCGACCGGGACCGGCTGGACTATTACGGCCTGTCGCAGCGCGAGGTTTACGATAGCATCGGCGCGCTGCTGGGCACGCAGACGGTGGGCTATGCCACGCAAGGGCAAGGGCGCCAGCCGCTGCCGATCCAGATCACGCTGGACCAGTCGCAGCGCAGCTGGAGCCAGCAGCTGGGCGCAACGCCGGTGGCGGTAACGCGCGGGCCTGCCGGGCCGCAGCTTATCCGGCTGGACCAGGTGGTGGATGTCGAGCTGACCGAAGGCGGGCAGGCGATCTTCCGCCGCGACGGGCGCGGGGCGACGATGGTGACGGCGGAACTGGCCGGTCGCTACGAAGCGCCGATCTACGGCATGCTGGAAATCAACGATGCGGTGGAGAACTTCGACTGGGCCGCAGCGGGGCTCGAAAAGCCCGAAATCCGTCTGAACGGACAGCCTTCGGACGAGCAGGTGACGACCCTGCTGTGGGATGGCGAATGGGAAATCACCTGGGTGACCTTCCGCGACATGGGCGCGGCCTTCATGGTCGCGCTGCTGGGCATCTACGTGCTGGTCGTGGGCCAGTTCGGCAACTTCAAGATCCCGCTGGTGATCCTGACGCCAATCCCGCTGACGCTGGTGGGCATCGTGATCGGCCACATGCTGTTCGGCGCGCCGTTTACCGCCACCAGCATGATCGGCTTCATTGCCCTGGCGGGCATCATCGTGCGCAATTCGATCCTGCTGGTCGACTTCATCGGCCACGCAAGGACAGAGGAAAAGAGCCTGCGCGACACGCTGCTGGAGGCGGGCATGATCCGCTTCAAGCCGATCGTGCTGACGGCGGGTGCGGCGATGATCGGTGCGGCGGTCATCCTGACCGACCCGATCTTCCAGGGCCTGGCGATCTCGCTGCTGTTCGGCCTGGCCAGCTCCACCCTGCTGACCGTGCTGGTGATCCCGGCGATCTACGTCGTGCTGCGTGACGATGGCCGCCCGGCCACGATTATGGCAGAACGTGAGGCATGAGCGACAGCAAGCACCTTGTCTGCCCGTCGTGTGGCGCCATCAACCGGGTTCCGGCCAATCGGCTGGGGCAGGGGCCCGCATGCGGCAAGTGCCGGGCGGCGCTGATGCCGGGCGAGCCGGTGGAGATCGGCGCGGCGCAGCTGGCGAAAGCCATTGCCAAGAGCGACGTGCCGCTGGTGGTGGATTTCTGGGCGCCGTGGTGCGGCCCGTGCCGTACGATGGCGCCGGAATTCGCCAGGGCCGCCGCGCAGTTCAAGGGCAGGGCCCTGTTCCTGAAATGCAATATCGAGGCCCACCCGCAGGCAGGCCAGGCGCACCAGGTGCAGGGCATCCCGCTGCTGGCGCTGTTTTCCGGCGGACGCGAGGTTGACAGGCTGCCCGGCGCGCGGCCTGCCAGCGCGATCAGCGGCTGGGTGCAGTCGCTGCTCTGATTTTGCGAAAGGTCTAGCGTGTAATCCGCGCGAACCGTGCTGCGCCGCCGGGCGCGCGGTGCGCCGGGGCTTGCGTAGCGGGCGCTTCGCCGTTGGTCCCGGCCAGCGTTTCGAGCATGTCGGCCACGTCGCGCATGCGTTCCTGGTTGACGCTGTAGAGCACCTGCTTGCCTTCGCGCCGGGTTTCCACCAGCTCGGCCTTGCGCAGGATAGCCAGCTGCTGCGACAGGCGCGGCTGGGTGATGCCGGTCAGCTCCTCGATATCGCTCACGGCGCGTTCCGTGCCGCGGATGGCACACAGGATCTGCAGCCGCGTGGCATGGGCCAGCGCATAGAGTATATCGGCGTTGCTCTCGTAGTCGCGGTCGGGAAGGCCATCCATCTCAGCGCTTGTCCTCTACAGGGGAATAGAACCAGTCGCTCGATTTCTCTCCGGCGAAGATGTCGGCGGCAGTCTCTGCCGGGATCTTGAGCAGCGGATCGCCCGGCTGCCAGTCGACCGGCACGAACACGTCGCCATCGCGCACCTTCTGCAGCGCGCTGAGCAGGCGCAGCAGTTCGGGGATCGAGCGCCCCACGGTTACGGGATAGGTCTGCGAAGCGACCAGCACGCCGTCGGGATCGATGAAATAGCTGGAGCGGACGGTACCCGCATCGTCCGCATTGGTACCGATCATGCCATAGGCGCGGGCAATCTCCATCGTCGGGTCTTCCACGATCGGGAAATCCACCTTGGTGCCGGTCATGTCATAGATCATGCGGATCCATGCGAGGTGTGAATAGAGGCTGTCGATGGAGACGGCCACCAGCGCGCAATCGAGCGCCTCGAACTTTTCCTTCGCCTCTGCCAGGGCGACGAATTCGCTGGTGCAGACCGGCGTGAAGTCCGCCGGGTGTGAAAACAGCATTATCCAGCGCCCGCGATAGTCCGCCAGATCGAACGGGCCGGTGGTGCTGCGCGCAGTGAACATCGGCACGGTCTGGCCGATTCGCAGGGGGCTGTCTTCGTTTACGTGATTCATGAATATCCCCATCCAGTGAACCCCAAGTAATGGCACGAAAGTACCCTTGACTCAAGTCAGTTACAAAATTATTTGTTCCGTGAAAGTATTTAAGCGTAGAGAGGGTCGAAAACGGCGCTCGCGCTGGCGGAATCTCTTTCATCGGTCAAGGAGCGATAGAGCAACATGGAACCCAAGACATTGTGCGAAGAACTGGGCGTTGGTCCCCAGCTGACCCCTGAGCAGATGCAGGCGCTGGCCGAGCAGGGGTACAAGTCGGTCGTCAACTGTCGCCCGGATGGCGAACAGCCCGGCCAGCCGACTTCGGCGGAGCTGGAAGCAGCGGCAAAGGCGGCCGGCCTCGGCTATGCCCACGTGCCTACCGTGCCCGGCAAGCTGGGCGAGGAGCAGATCAAGGGCTTCGACAAGGCGCTGGCCGAATTGCCGCAGCCGGTCTTCAGCTTCTGCAAGACGGGCATGCGCGCCAGCTCGCTGTGGGCGCTGTGCCGGGGGCCGGAACTTGGCGCCGACGAAGTGATCGGGAAGGCCGCCGACGCCGGATACGATATCGCCGCACTCAAGCCGCGGATCGGCTAGAGGCCTGTCCATTTGGCCAAGGCTGCTGCCTCCTCCCCCTCCGTTCTGGCGCGCTATTTCCCCATCCTGGAATGGGGACGCAGCTATAACGGCGATGCGCTGAGCAGCGACCTGGTGGCGGCGGTGATCGTCACCATCATGCTGATCCCGCAAAGCCTGGCCTATGCCCTGCTGGCGGGGCTGCCGCCGGTGGTCGGCCTTTATGCCTCGATCCTGCCGCTGGTGGCCTATGCCGTTTTCGGCACCAGCCGCACGCTGGCCGTGGGGCCGGTCGCAGTGGTTTCGCTGATGACGGCGAGCGCCGTTGGCGCTGTGGCGGCGCAAGGCAGCGCGGAGTATCTGGAGGCGGCGATCACGCTGGCCGCGCTTTCGGGCGTCATGCTGTTCGTGCTGGGCGTGCTGCGCATGGGGTTCCTGGCGAACCTGCTGTCGCATCCGGTCATCAGCGGCTTCATCACCGCCAGCGGCGTGCTGATCGCTACCAGCCAGCTGCGCCACGTGCTGGGCGTTCCGGCAGGTGGCGATACCTGGCCGGAGATGATCGGTTCGATCATCGCGGGGCTGGACCAGTTGAACCCTTGGACGCTGGCCATCGGCGTGCCCGCGGTGTTGTTCCTGTTCTGGGTGCGCAAGGGACTGAAGCCGCTGCTGGTGAGAATAGGCATGCGGGCGCGGGTGGCGGACCTGGTCGCCAAGGCCGGGCCGGTGGTGGCCGTTGCCGTCAGCATCGTTGCCGTCGCTAGCCTTGGCCTGGCCGCACGCGGGGTGAACATCACCGGCGAAATCCCGTCGGGCCTGCCGCCCTTCGCCATGCCCGGCGCCGACCTCTCGCTGATCGAGCAGCTGTGGGTGCCCGCTTTGCTGATTTCGATCATCGGCTTCGTCGAAAGCGTCTCGGTGGCGCAGACGCTGGCCGCGAAGCGTCGCCAGCGCATTGCGCCGGACCAGGAACTGATCGGACTGGGTGCTGCCAACATGGCCAGCGCCTTTTCCGGCGGCTATCCGGTGACGGGCGGCTTTGCCCGTTCGGTAGTGAATTTCGATGCCGGCGCGCAGACTCCGGCCGCGGGCGCCTTTACCGCCGTGGGCATCGCGCTGGCCTCGCTGTTCCTCACGCCGCTGTTGTTCAACCTGCCCATCGCCACTCTGGCGGCAACCATCATCGTGGCGGTGCTGAGCCTGGTCGACCTGAAAACGCCGCGCCGGTTGTGGACCTATTCCAGGGCCGATTTCGCCGCGCATGTGGCGACCATTGCCATCACCCTGCTGGCCGGGGTGGAGATGGGCGTGATCGCGGGGGTCCTGGTTGGCCTGCTGCTGTTCCTGTGGCGCGCCAGCCGTCCGCATGCTGCGATCGTGGGGCGCGTTCCCGGTACGGAGCATTTCCGCAATATCAAGCGGCACAACGTGTTCACCGAAGAGCACGTGCTGTCGATCCGCATCGACGAGGCGCTGACCTTCCTCAACGCCCGCTGGCTGGAGGAATACGTGCTGGAACAGGTGTCCGAGCGCCCCAAGGTGCGCCACGTCATCCTGATGGCCAGCGCGGTGAACGAGATCGACGCCTCCGGCCTCGAAAGCCTTGAAGCCATCAACCACCGCCTGGCCGATGCCGGGATCAAACTGCATCTTTCCGAAGTGAAGGGACCCGTCATGGATCGCCTGCAACGCACCCATTTCCTCGAAGAGCTGAGCGGCAAGGTCTACCTGTCGCAGGCGCGCGCCTTCAGCGAAGCAGTGCGCGATGGCGAAGAGGGCCTTGCAGAGCCGGCGGACGCGGCGCGGGGGATGATCTGATGGCCGCGATCGTCGACAAGGATGCCAAGTGCCGCCGCATCGAGCAGCTGATCGCCAGCGGCAAGGGCGTGTGCGAGAGCTGCCGCGAGGTGGGGGTGTCGGAAAAGACCTTCTACCGCTGGCGCAAGGCCCAGAGCGAAACCTGACTTTATCGAAAGTTGTAATTGAATTGGGCGAGAAGGGCGGATTACCGCCCTTTTTTGCGCAGGAAATTCATCGCTTGCTCTAAATCAGAATATCGATTACATAAATCGCGAATTTGAGTTCGCCAATGTAACGCGAGTCGGCTATTCAGGCTGCAGTTACAAAGGAGATACGAAATGAGCCTGCACATCGGCGACACCGCCCCCGATTTCACTACCGACAGCACCATCGGTGAACTCAGCCTGCATGACTGGGCGGGCGACAGCTGGGTGTTCTTCTTCAGCCACCCGGCCGATTTCACTCCGGTCTGCACCACCGAAATGGGCGCTACCGCGCGCAATGCCGATGAATTCGCCAAGCGCAACGTCAAGCCGCTGGGCCTTTCGACCGACACGGCGGAAGAGCACCGCGCCTGGATTGCCGACGTGAATTCGACCCAGGGCGTCGACCTGCAGTTCCCGATCGTCGACGATGCCGACATGACAATCGCCCGCCACTACGACATGATCCACCCGGATGAGAGCGAGACGGCGGCCGTGCGTTCGGTGTTCATCATCGATCCGGACAAGAAGATCCGCCTCACCATGACCTATCCGATGAGCGTGGGTCGCAACTTTGCCGAGATCCTGCGCGTGATCGACAGCCTGCAACTGGCTGACCGCGCCGGTGTGGTGACCCCGGCCGACTGGACGCCGGGTGGTGACGTGATCATCCCGCCCAGCGTTTCCGACGAAGACGCCAAGGCCAGGTTCCCGCAGGGCTTCAAGACCGTGCTGCCGTACCTGCGTACGACCAGGGTCGACTGATCTACCCCCTTCCGGGGCGCGCCTCTCCCTCCCCCCTCCTCCCCCTGGCGCGCCCCGGTTCCCCTCCCGCAAGATAACGACGGGGCCGTTCGCAGGTGCGGGCGGCCCTGTTTGCCGCGCCCCGGCATTGGGGCTTTCAAAGCGCAGGCCAAGCCACTAGGCGTGTTGGAAATTATCCCCCCCCCCCCCCC